>Ga0228711_1003685_pt1 | contig 23788 bp, 13 predicted proteins | sample MedpolnodulmetaG_2_FD_177996 | JGI IMG/M metagenome (GOLD analysis project Ga0228711, IMG submission 177996) | Root nodule microbial communities from Medicago polymorpha collected in Santa Monica, California, United States - brown nodules | ecosystem: Host-associated > Plants > Roots > Nodule...
CACGAAAGATTTATAAGGTAATCGGCTTTAAAGAACCATTTTCGACAAAGTTCGTTTCTCATTTTACAACTTGAAAATAATTGAAACAATTGGACTAAAACCAAGTAAAAAAACTCTAGGGCCTCGACTATGCATACACTTAGATCACATATGAGTGTAGTTGAATATACATATGCGTTTCACCAGCCGACTACGACAAAATCATCAAAATTACAAAGTTACGACAAGTTCGTATCATTTCTCCGATATTGCAAAACCAATTCATTTTCAAAACAAAACCAAGTTAGATCCATCACAACATACGTTAAATACTCTTAAACACCTTAATTGAACCCCTTAACACTCAAGTTTTGAAGTTTGGAAACAAACTATAAGTTTCGGGTTGACTTGGAAATAGTTATGCTAAGTTTCCTTAAAATTTCTCCAAGACCTACTTGGAGTATTTTCATCATAACTCAAAATATAAAAATCATTTTCAAGTCAAACCAAAGCCACTGGAAAGATAACACAATTATCTAAAACTTTCATGTTTACACTGAAAGCCAATTCAAAACAGAAATGTGTGAAAAAGGCGTAAGAACACGAAACAGGGCATGTTGTCAAAGAGCAACTCGCCCCAGCGAGTAAATTCACTCGCCATGGCGAGTTATGACAGATAGCTCTCGGAAAAACTTCATTTTTCACCCCAAAATTCCAATTTTGAATCCCCTAAGCTCAAATTTGATCCCAAAGGTTGTCTAAACATTTATACGCATCAAAAGAGACTCAAAACCATATAAAACTTGAACAAAACATCATCTCAACAAAAATCACCATTTGACCTATTTTTTCATAAAATGTTCTCAAGAACAACACAAGTTCACTTCAAGCTCTATGGTTAAGATTACCCAAGGTTTGAATCATCAACAACATCTCATAACAACAACAACAACAATCAAAAATGAATTCATCAACAATTCATCAACAACAACATTATACTTCACCAATTTTGAGCAAAAACACAAGTATACATATATACATAACTTGAGCATGTAAATTCATCATCAACAACTTAATTAACATCATATTCAGATACCCAAACATTGCATAAAAACATAAATACGGATTTCACCAATTAAATCCACAATAATCACTTTATACAAATAAGCACTTAGGGTAGAAGTAGAAAAGAAATTATACAAAGAGATTATGAATGAAATCTAACCCCCTTACCCCAATAAGCAACAATCCTAGCAAAAGTTTCAATTAAGCTCCTAGAATCTCTAACTCCTCTTGGTTCTTCAAGTTTTTCACTACAACCCTCTTCTCTTCCTCTTACCCCTTTCTCTTGCTCTTTCTCTCTCTACTTCTTCTCAAAATTTTGTAAAATAATTGTGAACCCTAATTTTCTTAAAGACTAAGGCTTAAATAGTGTCCACACTATTGGCTTAACCCTTAATGTCTTAATGAGCTCAATTCACTAATTCACCAATTCAAAATGTTTCTACTCACTTACCGGTAAAAAATAATAATAACGTTCACTTACCGGTTATAAAATAAATCACTGCAACTCACTAGTAAATTAGTAAAATAATAATGGTTCTCACTAAGCACTAAAAATAATCATCATCATGAAATTACTAATTTACCATTACTCGTAAAAATGACTAAAATACACTTCTAACACGAAAACCCATTAAAACACACACACAAGTAATTAATCACATACGAACATAATTAAACACACATAAAAACAATTAAAATTAAATCTAGTGAAAATCGGGTTGTTACATATGGTACAAAATGATGGCGAAATTGAAGGAGATATAAATCATAAGATTCAAGCTGATTGGTTGGAATGAATGAATGTCTCTGGTGTTTTATGTGATTCGAAAGTATCGCTCAAGTCGAACGATAATTTTTATAAGGTAACAATAAGACCAGCGTGTTGTACGAGACGAAGTGTTGGAAGGTAAAGAACAAGCACAAAAATAAATTAAGTGTGGAGGAGATGAGGATGTTGCATTGGATGTGTAGTAAGATAAGACAAGATAGAAGAGAGAGAGAGAGAGAGAGAGAGAGAGAGAGAGAGAGAGAGAGAGAGAGTTGGGGTAGAACCTACAATGGAAAAGATGGTAGAAACTAGACTTAGGTGGTTTGGGTATGTAGAGAGAAGACATGTGAATTATGTAGCAAGAAGAGTACATCAGATGTAGGTGAGTCAAATCACTTGAGGTATGAGAAGATCTAGAAAAACTATAAGAGAAACTATTAAGAAAGATCTATAGATAAATGAGTTGAAGAAAGACATGGTTTTTTATAGAACATTATAGTATCGTTTGATTCATGTACCCGAACTTAATGAGATAAAACTTGATTGTTGTTGAAAGAAATATTAATGATCATTTAACAATTATCTCCCTTAATTGACTAGATTTATGTCTATTGAGATTACAATGTTAAACCCCTACCAATAACACATAATATTTTTTTTTGTAGTGATGAAATAGGAATGCGAAGATTATAGTCAAGCTCTAACTCTATGAATTCATTTTCATAGTATCATAATATTTTAGAAAAATGGAGGTTTTGATCATCCATTGGTAAACCAAAAAAGAGATTTTGTTTTACCATAGACACTAGAGAAGGTTTTGGCTCAAAATTATTATCCTCTATTGTCAGACGCATAATGCTAGAATGCGATTTCGTGTTATTGGAGGAGGCATGATATTTCAAAGTTCTATTTTCAGCCATTGTAAAATTTCTTTTGTTCTCTTCGTCTCCTATGAAGAAGTTTTTCTATCTCAAGACTTCAGACTCTTGTTATTCAAACTAAGAGAACAATCACTAACAAGAAAAATAAGATTGTAGTCTAATCAATACATTAAAAGTGAATCAATATGAAATAAAAGTTTCCGACAACACTAAAAACATGATAATCTGCAAGTGCACAATTATATCGAGTAATAAAAAACTGTAACCACGAGGATTTTGTAATGAGTACCGATTTCTTTTACTATTGTCTTTAGCTAAAAGAATAACTGTTTGAAGGATGGTTTTAGATGAAAAATGCCTTAGGTCTATTGTTTTTCACAACGATAAATTATGGTAGTTTTTTGACTGGATTTATTTTGGGATGTAAATAGGTTCATGGGCATGAATAGTATGATATTCGTACTAGCTCAATTAGATAAGTATTGTAATGCCTGAAGCTGGCGATGGCAGTGAGTGGTTGCCGGTGCACAAGGCATGACATCGAGCGGCTCCTGACAGCTTCTAGGCAAACCGAATCCACATCAAAATTAGAGGGATTCGGTCGTGCAGGTATGAGACTGTATGGTTGAAGGAATGATTATAAGAACTGTTTGTTGCTATTTATACCAACAAGATGCATCTTCTCTTTGGTAGCTCTTTCCATAAGAACTCCACAGTTAAGTAGCTCTTTCTATAAGAACTCCACAGTTAAGCGTGCTTGACTTGGAGAAATTATGAGAGTGGTGACCATTTAGGAACTTTCCCGAAAAGCTTGATGATATCGATGTTCTATACATATTAAGGTATCCTCATGTATTCATGGATATCCATGGATAACATCTTTTTTAGATGGATTTTTGTAAAAAAATAATAAAAAAAAATATTTTTTCTTAATTACCTACAATTTAAGAACAAAAGTTCTTCTTGTTTTTTTTTAATGAATCAAGAGCAAAGAGAGGCATCAAGGGGAAGATTGACATCCAACTAGGTTGGCACCCGAAATCAACCCCCATGCAATATTACTTTGCTCGCAAGTTTTATTGATTAAGTGAAAAACTTTACAGAGGGGGGTCAACCAAAACCCTTAAAAAAAATCAAAACAGAAAAAAAAAAAAAAAAAAAAAAAAAAAAAAAAAGCGGCCTAAGAAAGTAAGGAGGACCGTGACTATCTATCGAAAAAACCCACCATAAGGAACACGGGTAAAGTGAGTACTCCCACCAAAAGTTTCTTTCTCAAATCAAAGAAGAGGAGGAGAGGGAACATCCTTAGAACGGGTTCTGTAAGCTTCTCTGTTAAGTTTTTCTTCTATTTCTTTGTTAAACAATGTGTGAAAGGCACATTAGGATCACTTGTTTCTTTCACCAAGAAATGACGAATCAAGTCAAGGTCTCTTTGGAGTAATGGGCAACTTGCATCAATATCGTGTTGTGGTAAATAACTTGCACCAAAACAAATCAAGGTCTTATAGCTGATGGATGATATCTAATACCTTATAGATGAAGGCTATTGACCGATAACTGATAAGTTAGATAAAGTGTTTGGTAAAATTAGCGGTTCAATTAGCCAATAAATATAAATTGACATAAAATAACATTTTTTTTTCATAATACTTTTTTGGAGTGGTCATAAATATTTAAGATATTTAGTCATTTAAATTTATTATTCTAATCAATATATATTTTTGATTAAAATTATTATTTTTTATTTATTCAGTTTGTATATTTTATGAATGAACAAAGTATTAAATTTTATTTTATAGAAAAAGTAAAAAATAATCTATCACTAGGATTAAAATGATAAAACAAAAAAGTGTTAAAAGGATAGCAACAAAAAGATTAAATACGTAATCTATTTTTTTTTTTACGGGAAAATACTTAATCTATATATATGCCTATAAAAATCGTAGGTCACTATTTTTTTTAGGAATATCATATGTCACTGCATCAATGTTGTTGCACTGAACGTGTTAAAGAGAAGCGTACGCTTTCAAGTAGCAATTTCTAAATGATAAAAGGGTAAATATGTTTAGTTAAAATAATAAAGGTAAAAATGAAACAAAAGATAATAAGTTATAAGCTATAAACTCAAAAGTTACTTTAAATAGCGTATGAAAAATAAACTATAAACTTGTAAAATAAGTTATAAGCTCGTTATAAAAAGATTGTTGTCAAATAAAACTTTTTTTGGTCACACAAGCTTATAAGTTATTCGTTATTTACTATAAGCTAACTTCTTGGTCTTACCAAATAAACTCAAAGTTTAACTTGACCTAACTCGTTTAGGAAATAGGGTTGAGTCATGCTTGACCACCGTACTTTTTTTCTTTTTCTTTTTCTTTTTATCCCTAAAGTTATCACCGTAGGTTGTCAATTCGGTGAACCTACCGAGTTACGACATGGATTAATTGAGTTATGAAGAGGTTATTCTTGTTTCTTTTATCTGTGCACTAAATACTTGAAAATTCAAACTTTGCTAGTGACACAATGTGAAAGTAAAAATAAGAAACCGATTATTTATCTTTGAACTTTAAATATGCTTTGGACGGAGCAATATGTTTGGTGAAAGGTATTAGTTGGTGTACTATATTTTATACGCAAGTCAAATTTACTCTTCTTTTTTTTGGTTGACAATCAAATTTACTCTCCGGTCATGCTAACTTGTGTCATTATGGAACATGTTAAGGATTTCATAAATAGTAAATATTTATTACAAAACATTAATTTTTAATTTCTAGATGAATAAACTGACATGATTTTTTAGACAAAAATTTCACTTTAGATTCCTTAACATGTGTCATAAGAACACAAGTTAACATTTTCAAAAAATCAATCAAATTTACTCTCCTAGCATCCGGTAAAATTCTAGGGACATAATAATAATAGGATTATATGTAATCAAAATTTATGTATATGCATTCATAAAATCTATTTAAACTCGGCTCCTGAAATAAGATATGTTAATTGAGTTTGAGCTTTGTTGATAACAAAAATATGATTCGAAGGAAAGACTCTACTAAAATGTCAATCAGACTATCAACAGAGATTAGTTATCGATAAAGACGATAAATAATTCATATGTGATCCTGTATAGAGGATGGGTTTTTCTGATCATTATTATAAACAATTATTTTTTTTCCAGATTTATTGAATAAATAACATATATATACTGTACTATATTATAAATAATATACATCAAATATTAATAAAGCTAAAAAATAAATATTAATTTATTTATAATAGTAATCAGACGAAGCAGTTAGTTATAAAAAATATAGTCTATTTTGGTTTGCGAGGTTAATCAAATATTTTGCTATGGAAATGAAAAAGTTATGGCCGTTTTTTCGGTTCTATTTCTAGTAATTCTTTTCAAAAAGTTGGTTAATAAAATTATTATTATATTAGAAAAGGTCACAATCGTGAAATTTAATATTTGCTAGAAACTTTGACATGCATGTACGGTCGTCCTGTTTTTGTCCTCAAGGGTTAATATACAATGTTTCTTAAAAAAATGGTCTATGTTCACACACACACTGGTAAACAAATTGACCAAATTCAGTTAGTGATGACAAAAGACTGAAACAGAGAATTATGTGAAAAACAGAACTAGTTGATGCTGGATAGCTAGCTATTCTTGATTGTTAAATTACATTTAAGTTTCAGATACTCATTTCCATGTGCAAGTGGCAAAGACAGTTTTTGCTTGCATAAATTATAAATATAGAAAATAAAAGAGAAATGTAAGTATCCCATGAGTTTAGCTCAGTTGGTAGGGATATTGCATATTATATGCAGGGGTCGGGTTTGAACCCCGTACACCCCATTTTTTCACATTTAAAATGTGTGAGCTCTAGCCACTAGAATACTTAACGAAAAAAAAGAGAAATGGAAGTAAATAGGTGTAATAATTCAAGTTAATCCGTTTGTAAAAAAATAAAAATATTCCAAGCTACTCCAAACTACTATTATTGATGTTTTTTTCTGTGTTAGGGTTTAAACTGAATCAATTAAACTCGAATATTGTTGGTTTATTTAATTTAATGATTCATTGATGCAGATCAAGGATACAAGTCCTATATTTTTACAGATTTATGACAAATTTTACACAAAAATAGGTCGAAAATCTTTAAAAACCAGACTTGTATCCATGATTTATACTAGTGATTTTATGTCATCAAAATCAATCTCTCGAGAATCATATCAAACCATTATATTTTATCATTATTTTTTTATAGGACAAATGCAAAGTGGATGCGAAAATTTTCAAGGAACAAAGTTGTTATGGCATAGCAAAGTGTCGCATAGGAGATGATGCGAGTTCATAATAGGAAAAATAACATGATTCTAAGGATTACCACAACCTCGTAAAGTGAAACTTGTGGCTTAAAGGCTGCGATAGTTTGAATTGTTATTAAACTTGATAGTAAACAAGTGTTTGTCATGTATAATATATGGAAAGTTCAGGTTTCAAACTCCGACTACCACAAAAAATATAAGTGTTTGTCAAGATGTTTAATAAATGGGAAATGTTAACTTGTGCCCTTAGGACACATGTTAAGGATTCCACTAAAAGAAATTTTGTATCAGAAATTGTGTTAATTTATTACATAAAAAATTTAATATTAATTTTTTTGCAATTAATACTTATCATTAGTGGCAAGAATTTAATGTTTACTATGTGCCCTAAGGGCACAAGTTAACATGACCCAATATAAATTTAGTATCAATTATGAATTTGAAGTTGAGTTTTATTAGGAATTGGATCCCACGCTGTAACTGCGTTAATGCAGTAACGGTTTGGGCCGTCTGATAAAAATTAAAAGTTATGATCAAAACTGTGTGAAACTGTTTACGTAAATCTGAACTGTTAGATCATATTTTTATAGTCAAGATTGTGTACTACATGAAACTGTGTGGAGCAGTTACAGCAGAAAATCCAGATCCGTTTTATTATGAGATAAGTAAATAATGTTGCTCACTTATTAGCAAATGCGTCATTGTCGAATGTTAGTTCTTAAGTTCATTACCTACATATCAATGATATTATTAATGAAATGTGTTGATTTAACATACGTAAAAAAGAAAAACTCTACAAAAATACAATCGTGAATATAGAATGTCTACACGTGTCAATCTCTTAGCAAATTTACAAGAGAAAAATAATAATAAAAAGCACATGGTTTACGAGTAGCATTTTGTGCGTTGCATAAAATACGAAATTGCCGAACTTGGCGGTATTGGGTCCCCACACTTCACACATGTGTCACTTCTTTTGTTATAACGTTGGTTTATTAAGCAACAATACTCTTTGTTCCCTCACATATTTGGATTCTCTGTTATGACCTCGGTCATGCAATTATTAATTTCAATCGTTCGATTTTAAATCAATAGTTGAGATCATTTAAAATTAATTTATTAACGGTATAATTTAAACCGTATGATCTTAAATCAACGACTGAAATCGTCTCTAACACGTAACCGTGTGAAGCTAATACCATAGACTGACCAAGTCTCTCTCCCCCAACATTCATCTATTTATTCCCCACATTCTCTTCTTCTTTTCCTCACAACTCATATTTTCTTTGCCTCTCAATTGAGGTATTGATTCAATTAACACTAGAATTTTTCTCAACACTCACCAGTTTCTTTACCAAAAAGATGGCTCTTTTGGGGGTTTTCTTTGTTGGATTACTCTCTCTAGGATCAAATGTCTTTGCATCCAATGATGGTTGGATTAATGCTCATGCTACTTTCTATGGAGGAGGTGATGCCTCTGGCACAATGGGTGAGTAATTAACATTTCACAATTATGCAACATAATTAATGTATATGCTTAAATAGCCAAACCAATTTTGTTAGGAATTTTTTTTTTCCACACCAAAATTGGTCTCCTTTTTATGAATTGAAATGATCTATAATATTTTAATTTCTAGTCTCTAATTAGGCCCAAATTATAAATTAAAACAGCACTTAAATTGTGCATATAGACTAAAATCAACATATTATGGATTGTATTCCAATAAAATTATATTTATTTCTAAGCTTAATATGGAACAACATTAATGGATATCAATTACTTCCTCTAGTCTCATTTACAAGAAACAACTAACTTTTTAAATTCATTGAATAATTGATGTATGTTGTCTATATTCTAGACTGAGTACATAAATTATTTAATAAACCTAAAAATTCAATTGTTTCGTGTAAATAGGATCGGAGGAAGTATAATATAAAACCGTTTTTTTTTATAGGGAATTATAATATAAAACCTTAAATATTTTATATTTTATAATTTTGTGATCATTGTTTATTGTAGGTGGAGCATGTGGATATGGGAACTTGTATAGCCAGGGGTATGGGACTAACACAGCTGCTTTAAGCACTGCTCTATTCAACGGTGGATTAAGCTGTGGAGCATGTTTTGAGATAAAATGTGTTAATGACCAAAAATGGTGTCTTCCAAAATCAATTGTGGTCACTGCAACAAATTTTTGTCCACCAAACAATGCACTTCCAAATAATGCAGGTGGTTGGTGTAACCCTCCTCTTCATCATTTTGATCTCTCTCAACCTGTTTTCCAACAAATTGCTCAATACAAAGCTGGAATTGTACCTGTTGCTTATAAAAGGTATTTTAATTTTTCCTATTGTTTTTCTTTTATTTTCAAGGTGGTTTTGGAATATTTTAGTAGGAAATTGTCAACACCGCTTAATTTTACCAAATGTTTAATTTCTTCTGTTTGTAATTGTGGTTACTAATCTATCTTAAAATTAAAAAATAAAACTATATATGATTTAAGCAGTGAGAGTTGTCGATGTTAGTTTTGAAAGATAAGTTGTTTTTATGAATTCTTTTAAATAGTCTCACAAAACTTATGTCAATAGATAAACTTAAATCGGTCAACTTAAAGAAACCCTAAATCTTTTCTTTTATTTTCAATTTCAAATTATAAAAGTTTTAATGCATTATTTTGTACGTGTCTCAACTTTTAAGATTTAATAATTTTCTATATAAAATAAAATATTGTATGTGTAATTATATAAAGAAGTAAAAGAAATTAAAATCCTTTTCTCACACCGCTAGAGGATTCTCAAATTCCATTTTTATCCCCCAAAATTTCCTTGATTATATTATATTTATATTAAAAGATTACATATATTTCTATTTTTTAAAAGAAGACAAAATATATTTAACATGTTCTCATTCTAGGAATATATTCCACTGGCATGGTGACTGCACTCCTTAACTTGTTATACCCCAAAATAAATCTTGTTTATATTTACATTTATAAAATAAAATGATATGAGTAATTATATAAAAAAATTGTGAATTCTTAAATTCCATTTTTATTTTCAAAAAAATCTTGTTTATATTTATATTAAAAGATAGCATATATTTCTATTTTTTACAAGAAAACAAGATATATTTAACATGTTCTTATTCTAGGAATATATTCCACTAGCATGGTGACGGCACTCCTTAACTTGCCATACCTTATTTTGCCACTTTATTTGATTCTTTTTAAGTTTCTCTTTTAATTAATTGTTGATAACGTATAGGGTCCCTTGCCAAAAGAAAGGAGGCATTAGATTCACAATCAATGGTCATTCATACTTCAACCTTGTACTAATTACCAACGTTGGAGGAGCTGGTGATGTTACCGCAGTTTCCATCAAAGGTTCAAAAACTAATTGGCAACCAATGTCTAGAAATTGGGGTCAAAATTGGCAAAGCAACTCTCAACTCGATGGACAAAGTCTCTCCTTCAAAGTCACGTCTAGCGACGGTCGCACCGTAATCGCTAATAACGTTGTACCTGCCGGATGGTCCTTTGGTCAAACCTTCTCCGGCCTTCAATTCTAATCGGATCCAACCCAGTGCATTAGTGCTGGTATATTTGCACTTGAGGATATATATTTAGTTAGAATATTATAAACAAATAATAATTTTCTCATTAGGTGTGGTGGGTAGTTAAAATTTATGGAATCACTATATAGTTGTTATACTTAGTAGTATAGTATGATACAATTGGGGTATATAATAGAAAAATATCAAATAATAATATTGATATATAGGAGTGAGTCATTAGTGATGAGTTTTAGATGCAAATGAGAAGGGCTTATTTTAAGATGCCCCTGTCATTTGAATTGTGGTATGAGGCATTATATGTTTTGCTCTCAATTAGGGAAATGGAAGAGACAGTTTAGATTGCAGAGGTGGATGTTTGCTTACAATTTACCACCCGCAAGTTTATTTTATTTTATTGTATGGTTTGTTTATGTATCAACCCCATATTAAAAATAATAAAAGTATTATTTACTACGATAGCACAAGTGATTATAATCGAATGTTTAATTTTTGTTTTTAGTCTATCAAATATTATTTATATAATTTTTGTCTCTACTTTTGAACTGTACAATTTGGTACCCAACTTCGGACCACCAGAAAAATTATATTTTACTACCGTTCATATTCTAGGAGAATGAATGCATCCCTTGGTTAAAGGAAATCAGTACCGGAGACTCCTCCGATATAGACAGGCTCTTTAGGTCAAACCATCAGGTCTAGTTCCGAACATTGCGGCCGGTAAAATTGTTGTAGAAGAGGATCCTCTTCTTATTAATATAATAAGGTTCAAGGAGATGGCGGTTACTGGTTATGTAAGAGATATCTTTAATCAAGAGATAGACATATCTCCTATCGTTGTTAATGCACTTTATGTGCAACAAACGCAAGTGGAAGACAACTTAGCTTAGACTGAGAAACAAACGGAGGATCGTCAAAGTAAAAAATTTCTTGACATGTGCATCAATGACTCTTGAAATGATGCAATGACATATTTGGATTTATCTGAGAAGATGGCTGAAATCTCAACGTCGCTCATGACTTGAAGATTATGCGGCCGTATTGTAAGAGCAAAGATGTCGATGCTAGTGTGCATCAGGTTTATACCGACGAGGAAGAGAGAGCATCAGCTATAAATTATTTAATGAATCATTCTGCTGCTATGGAAGAGCCTTTCAATGAGGCAGTGTCCAAGAAAAACAAGAAGCAAAAGGGTTTTCCGGTTCATTTCACCCCTCTAGGAGCAAACATCTAGATTGATTCGCCCTCTCCTTTTTGTTATGTTTCTTTTATCGTAGCTTGATTTTTTTCTTTTTCTTTCTTCTTAGCTTTTATCGTTTGAGAAGGTTTTGGTTTGCGTCCTTCTTCTTCTTTTGTTTCATCTCTTTAGTAAATTTTATTCTTTCCCTTTGGTAAGGTAAAATAGATATGGTTGTTCGTATGTAGAACTACTAAGGTAAGAGAAGGTATGTGATGAACTTTTAAGATTCATAGACGAAGTTGTATCATTTAAATGACAATTTAGGAATACCAATTCTTTTATGTTTCAAATACCCCTGAGAGAGTGAGACCCCACTCTAATACTCCGTGTGTAGGCATATTGGACCATTTAGGATTTACAACCCTACACTAGAAGGACATACTGCCCCACAAACTCATCACTTAAATATAACCTTTATCTAATAACTAAACGATTACTTGTCTTTTAATCCAACAAGGAAATAGTGGGGATTCGAAGAATCCTAACCAGCTCTAACATTCGGCAATCAAACCAGGTTACTAACTCACTACTAGTTCTCGTGTGCCTAAAAGAACAGAAAAACAGTCATTTGCAAACATCAAATGAGAAACCACCGACGCAGTTCAGCAAATACGAACACCTTGAAGCTTAATGCATTTCATTTAAAGGAATAGTTTCAATACATGTTGGAATGTTATAGAAAATACAGAAACTAGCTTCAGACGGAGCCTCCCTAGTTAAACTATGAGCCATTTTATTTGCTTGTCTCCTAATGAACTTTACATAAGTGTTTGTTAGATCTGTGCACAATAGACGAGAACATTCATTGATGATTGCGCTGAAATCCGACACACCCATCTTTTTTCCATATATGTTATCCACTACCATTTTGGAGTCCACCTCAAAATCCATGTTCCATAGTTGGAGATCCTTGACCCACCTCAAAATCCGAGTCCACCTCAAAATCCATGTTCCATAGTGGAGATCCTCGACCCACCTCAAAGCAGTTAGGAGTGAGACATTATGTGCGAGGAAATAAAAAGGCCCGTCGTTCATCCCTAATGCATATGTCTATTCCTACTTTGTTAAGGAATTTAGAGAAAAAAGCATCAACGTTGCATTTGTACCAACTCGGTGATGGTTTACTCCATCTTGAAACTTCACGAGGACTTACAACCGAGTTTAGGCAATTTTAGCATTCGTCCAACTAGTAAGCAGAGTTGAGGCTCTATCACAGACAGATTGACAAGTTTCGGTAGTATCGTTCCAAACTTTATTATTTTTGTGCTTCGAGATGCTCCACATTAATATGATGAGATCTAAAAAGATTTGGCGATCTAAAAAGATTTGATCAATGATCATAAAAAGTAATTTCAACAATTTATTTGAGTAAAATAAAAAAAAAAGAATTGATTTGATTGATTGAAATTGTAAAAAAAATAAAAAATTGTACTATTAGATCTTTTTTGGGCAAATATCAATTAAAACTTTAACTTTTATTCAATTAGAAATTGATTTGATTGGAATACCTTGTCTCCAATATGGATGAGCTCTCTGAATTCTTTGTTTTTAGGAAAATCAATTAAGTATTTATTTTTTATTCAATTAGAAATTGATTTGATTTGATCACTAGACAAAAAAAAGTTGATTTGATTTGAATACCTTTTCTCGAATTGGAATGAGCTCTCTGAAATCTTTATTTTAGGCAAATATCAATTAATTCTTCAAGTTTTATTCAATTAGAAATTGATTTCATTTGATTGCCTTGTCTTGAATATGGAATGAGCTCTCAAATGTGCAATTTTCTTTGAAGGTATACATTAATTCTCATCTTATTGGTGAAAATTAGAAGCTTTTATTCAGTTTTTAAATATTGTTTTGGCGTTTTGTCCCTCACTGCCTCTCTCTCTTCCTAGTGAGTGCTTACTAGTCTCTTCTCTTTAATTCTTTGTTTTTGATTGCCTAGTCTCTTCAACTATTTTGAAAATCATATATGATGTATAAGTCTTTTGCTTATGTTAGTTTTTACTTCAAATGCCGTTTGTTTTTTATTGATCGTGTATTTTATGAGTCATATTAAGATTTGATTCATCAGTTTGAAAACAGTTCTTCTGATTCATGATTCGAAAACCTAGGCTGCGCCCAATTCTCATTATCTGAATAGACAAAAGAAGATATGAGTCGATCGTTATTCAATCCCAAGAAACGTGACGATAAAAATTCTCTTGTGCGTTGAATTTTTTCAAGAATGTGATTTTACTTGCTTAAGTATATTTCATTAGGTTTGTTGTTTAAAAATATCAAGGTTTATTGTTTTACTATTTTTTTAATGTATCAGGTGCTAGATTTCTACGAAAATCAAATGCATCGTACTAAATTTTGGCTTACACCCAAGAATCAAGCTGAGGACCTAACAGGTTCAAGTTTTCCTAATAATCAACAAAGAAGTCTTTCCGATCACATGCATGTTTCTTCTTCTTCTTCATCTGCTTCTTCATCTTCTTCTTCAGATGATGAAAATAACCTCTCTAATGATGACACATCTAAGAAGTTAGTCCTTTTTGACCCTGTGACAAATGGAGACAATACAAATAAACTTGCCTCCGATCCTCTTCGGTGTAGACCTCCACGACCTTCGCGAAGCAAACCTCCAAATTCAGCTCCCAGAGTTTTGCCAGTAGTTGGTGCGTTCACTGTTCAATGTAATTCCTGTTATAAATGGAGGTTGATTCCAACAAAGAAAAAATATGAAGAAATACGTGAACATAACCTTCAACATCCTTTTGTTTGTGAAAAAGCTCGTGAGTGGCGACCCGATATATCTTGTGATGATCCAGTGGATGTTTCTCAGGATAACAGTATGATTTGGGCTATTGATAAGCCAGAAATTCCACAGACTCCGGATGGATGGCAGCGACTGCTACGAATCAGAGGTGAAGGAAGCAGCCAATTTGGAGATATGTATGTATCCATTATTTTAATAGTCATTCTTTTATCTTCTGTTGTTAGAAAAGAAACAAAACCGCCTTAGCAATACCATTACTATTATTAATTTTGTCACTGTTCTGATTTTTTAATATTTCAGATACTATAAAGCACCATCAGGCAAGAAATTGCGCTCAATGCCTGAGGTCGAGAAGTATGTTTGTTGTGCTTCTGTTTTACTATCTCTGCAATGTGGCCTTGAAAGCTACCTTGTCTTAATTGAATTACTGTCATCATCATTTTTTAAAATCGACTTTCAATCTTTCTTACATTTCGCTCCTGGTTCTTGTGTTTTAAGGTTCTTGGCGGATCATCCAGAATACATGACAGATGGCGTAACTCTTGCACGATTCTCATTTCAAATGCCTAAGCCCTTGCAAGAGAACTATGTGAAGAAGAAGCGCTCTCATGCTAAATCTGTTGAACCTAAGCAAGGTACATAAAATTTTAACTAAATCACAAGGGCTCAAATGCATGATTTTAACTTGATGCAAGTTTTCACCCTTACACGTTTTAACTTCAAGTTTTCCAGTACATCCAATTATGTTATATTTTTATTGATCTTCACTCGAGCCATTAAAAAGTATTATATTATTATTATCTGCCGTGTCCAATGGCAAAATATGGTTTTTACACTGCTATGCTAATGACCTGAAAGAGATGAAACTCTCATCTGATGCATGTAGTGTATACAAAAGTAAATGATAATCTAGCACCCTTTTTTTGAACGAAATGTTGGCACTGATGATTTTTGTGCATGGTGATACGTGTGATGCTGATGCAGTGAGTCCTTTAGCTTGGGCAAGTCCAGAAGACGATACTAATTCGAAAGAGGGAAGACATGTTTCTGACCCTGTTAGACGTCCTGCACAGAAGCCATCAACTCAGTTTCATCCATAAAGATGCAGTTTAGATGTTGCTTTTGGTGCAAGATTGCATCTTACTCTTTAATATGTTTTGCAAATAGAGAAATGTGTGATTTTTGGGATTAGTAAACAAAGTATTTAAAATGTACTACTACATTGGATTAAATGTATATCGGTTCATTCCTTTGAGCAGAATTATAACAAGGAAACATAAAATATTTGCATCAACAATTTAAAACAGAATTTCATTACTTTGAGCACAGTTACTTATCAAATTTTTAAAAACCATTCTATGTCACATCAGTTTCAAATTCTTAGTTGCGTTGTTACTAAACAAAGATATCTATCCAAAATGGCTTACTCTTTTACTACTAGCAACCATTTTTTATACAAGAAAGTGTTCTTGAATGGTAAAGTCAAGTAAGCACTCTTCCTATAGTTTAACCACCACACTAGTTTGAAACTAGAATTTCACTGTGCAAAGAAGAATTAAAACAGCTTATGGATGCAAATATAAATTTATGCTCTGAAAAATCAAACCAAACCAAATTGAAAAAGAATATGATCTTGTCATGTTCGGTCCAAAATCAAACCGGACAAACCTAAACCAACCTAGCATGGGTCGGTTACTGATTCTTGATTTTGAGATCCAAGAACTGATTAACCGAACCAACGTTAATCCCACCCACCCTCTATTTTACTAATATCATCCCATGAGACAAAGTTTCTTTAAAATAATCTGGAATTTGATTCTAGATTGCATTTGTGATTGATTAAGGCTTGCCAGACTATACAAATAGTGTGTTGTCGATCATACCTAAAATTGGGTCGTGACAATAATGAAGTTATGCATGTTGTTTTAAGTATGGAACCTTGAAAATGATCAATCCTAGATAGGTTCCTTGTGGATTTTTATCAAAATTCATGGAATATTGTGGGTACCATTGATACATGAAATTTGGTTAGAGTGGTGTGAATGGATTCAAGTATTCTAAAGATTTTCAATTTCAGTGCTTGCTTGATCCCAAAGATAAATAATTCAGAATTTGTGAATCAATTTCGACCTATTTCAATGTGGAATACTCTATAAAATCACTAGCAAGGTTATAGTGAATAGAATTAAAGATAGTGTGGCGAGTTTTTTCTTTCTTTTCTTTCATACAAATTTTGTACGGGACGGAGCATACATGAAAACAGTTCATCTTTGCTCAATTTAGCTTTTCTCCATTTACTTTGTTCAATTTATAGATGTGTGGCATGTGGCAAAAACAAATCCAATGATTGAGAAGAAAAGGATAAAAATAAAAGTTTATTTAGTTATGATTATTGGCACTGCCAAAAACCTGAAATTGATTTCAATTTCTACTTTGAAACTTAGAACAAGAACAAATCAGAGTTTGTAATTTTCGATGGAAAAACTTAGATCTAAGAGAAATCACTACTATGGTATGAGTTTTGATTATGGAGCCTTAGCAAAAACAAGGCCACACTATAACCATGACTCCAAAAGCAACTCTGACTGTTATTGCAAGTTGGAGGTGGCGTCGACCGTGGCAAGAGCAAGAGGATAGACAGTGATGGATATGATGAGATGAAAGGATGAAATTGCGTAGATGAGAGGGGAATGAAGAGGGTGGAGGAGAAAGTGATCAGGTGTGTGAGAGTATAGAAAGCATGTGTCGAGGCTTTTTTTATCTCAGCCATTAGATTTAATATTTTCCCACCTATCACATATCTATGCATAAAAAAAGAAGTAAATGGAGCAAACCTAAATGAAGCAAAATTGAACTCCATGAAAACATTGCAGTTGTGAATAATAGGTGTCATCATTGATTGTATGATATGTGAAACCAAATTGCTTAAAGAGTAAGTTAAAGATGTATATATAATATAACAATTAAGTTCAATGAAATAATCTATGTTTAGTTTATGATTCTCATAGTACAAACATCCTTGAATAATCTATGATTATTGAAGGTCCGTAGAAGTTATGAGTTGTAATGTCATGAACGAAATGATTGAAAGTCGCTGATTTCAAGTTACATTATGCTCTTACTATGTGACATTGGTGTTCAAAGTAGTTTAATTTTGTAATGGTTAAGCATCTAAAACAAGTAACTTTTTATGAAAAAAATTGTGTAATCATTACTTTATCTAAAGTAACATCTTATATTTTCAAAATGAAATTTCTATTTTTACATTTCATAACCATTGCTTTGAGGGCACCAGTTAGCAAGACTTTTTTGTAATTAGGGATATTTTGTATTACGTGATGCCTTTGTAGATTGAATTATTGGAAGTAATTATAAATTCGTTATTTTAACAAATTTTTACAATTTAAACATTATTTCCGCAACTATGGGCAAATGGTGTCACAAAACACATATACTTCTATATTTTTTTTTTAAGAAAACATTCTATTTTAAATTGATGGAACCACCTCATTCATCTGAATGAAAGACTAGTTTGCCAATTTGTTTGATCATTTTTGTATTTTAAATTGATTGATTGATTGAATTAAATTAACAATTGTTGGTTCAATCGTATTTTTTGTTACATATTTTTTCCTTCATATTGTTTCCTCTACTTATTTATTCGTCATTCAATTAATACAACTATGATTGAATGAATTGAATAATGACTCGAATATCTTATGAGCTCGATTTTCAATTAGATGTTTTTTAAGGATCTTCAATTAGATTATTAAAACATTAAGGCTTTACTTGTGAGTTTGAAGGGAAACAAAGGGGAAGATTTGAGTAAAAAGAAATGAACAAGTGGAAGAAAAAGGAATATGGCAGGGGAGGACTTTGGGGGGTTAATTTGTTTTCATAACCCAAAGCTTTTCTCTTTTGAGGGAATATAAAAAATTGTATTAAACGAGAATTTGTATGAATTTTTTAAATTTAATCTATGTTGTTATAAAATTTTTAAAATAAAAAATATAGTAACCAGATGCATTAATTTATCTTTTTCTAAAAACTACCATTTTAAAAAATTTGAAAGTTTTTTTTATTTCCTCTCCTATTTTCCATCCCTTCCAAGCAAAACTTAAGAAGAATCAAACAACTTTCAAAAATAAAAAAGATTGTAAATATGGTTGAACTTAATATATATTAGATATATCAGAATCGAAAAAAATGTTAGCCAGCCACATGTCCACCAATAATTGGATGACTATGATATTTCAATCTCTCCCAAAAATCATCCATCGTTACATTTCATGTCCCCACAGAATCTTTTCCTAGCCAACAACAATGAACAAATTAAGATAAAAGGATAAGCCAATTCACAAGCCAACCGTTCGATCACAAATATCCTCTAATCCAACGGTTGATCATAAACAGATCACAACAGCCACAAGAATGGTTCTAAACCGAAATACATATGAAACATGCAATGCTGAAAACAAAAACAGCCTACAACATTTCCATCTTCATTTTCAACCTTTATTTTTTCTCTGTCACTGCCACCACTACTACTACTATTATCACTAGTAGTTGAACATGGCCACTGTTACTACACAGGCTTCTGCAGCCATTTTCCGGCCATGTGGTTTGAAATCAAGGTTCCTTACTGGTTCTTCTGGTAAGTTGAACAGAGAAGTGTCTATTAGGCCAATGGGTTGTTCACCTTCTGCTTCTTTTAAGGTTGAAGCTAAGAAAGGAGAGTGGTTGCCTGGTTTGGCTTCCCCAGGTTACCTAACTGGCAGGTATGTCAATCAAATCTAATATTAGTATATTATTTTGTCGTACGATGAAACACTGACACAGACATAAACATCTAACAGAGACACCTAGAGACACGTAGACATTAGTTATAAATTATAATTAAGTTGAAGTGTTTGAGCGTAACTATATATGTTGATGTTATATCGATGTAGGACACTAACACATGTCAGAGTCAGACACTAGACTGATCTTCAATATGATATCTCCATGATACAGATCAATATTCAATCCTGCTTGAGCTTATGTCAAGTAGTAATATTTTAAATTGCTAGCACATGTTCAAAGAGCCCTATCAAATTATTAAATTGCTGTTATAATATTATTATAATCCTTAACGTCGAGGTCACAATTACTATTGTTGACTCGAATTATTTTTGAGAACCCAGATCTGCCAGAAATATCTATGTTAGAGGAATCATCACTAACTATAGGCACCTCCCAAAGCATGAATTCGTAGAGGTTTTTGACTAACCTCTTCGGCTAGACTCAATTAGAGGTGGTTATTGCAGACCGCAAATTGAAACACGATTCCAACACAAGCTATAAATTATCAATATAGTCTTGCTATCATTTTTTTCAAATCAAACATGTTTAAACAATTGTTAAGGATACACACTTGATGAATTCTGAAACTGAAAATGAATGTATTTTTTACAGTTAGACTAACTTGTTAATATGTTTGTTTTGGCTATTAGTCTTCCCGGAGACAATGGATTCGATCCATTGGGACTCGCAGAAGATCCAGAGAACTTGAAATGGTTTGTTCAAGCTGAGCTTGTGAATGGACGTTGGGCTATGTTAGGTGTTGCAGGGATGTTACTCCCTGAAGTCTTCACCAACATTGGAATCATCAATGTTCCAAAATGGTATGATGCAGGGAAAGAAGAATACTTTGCTTCATCTTCAACACTTTTTGTGATCGAGTTCATTTTGTTCCATTACGTCGAGATTAGAAGATGGCAAGACATTAAGAACCCTGGTAGTGTTAACCAAGATCCTATCTTCAAGCAATACAGCTTGCCGAAGGGTGAGGTTGGTTACCCCGGTGGAATTTTTAACCCTTTGAACTTTGCACCAACTTTGGAGGCTAAAGAGAAGGAAATTGCTAATGGTAAATTCTTTGTTATCTCTAGCTATGCCTGAAATACTGCATTAAAGTCTTTGCTTAAATGGAACCTGGGTTAGCCTGGTGGTATTGACTTGGGACCTGGGACTGGGAGTGTGCTCCTTCTTAAGGTCTCAGGTTCGATGCTCCCTGGTGCCAATTTAGGTGGACTAACTTAGCTTCTTCAAAAATATAAAAGTCTTTGCTTATATATATTTTAGACCACATCTAATTAACAAATCAATTTCATAAGGATTAAAATTATATTTAATCTGTATTTTTTTATTATGAAACTATGAAATTAAACTTGTGTATTTCAAATGTTTGCAGGGAGATTGGCAATGTTGGCATTCTTGGGATTTATCATTCAGCACAATGTGACAGGAAAAGGACCATTTGATAACCTCTTGCAGCACCTTTCCGACCCATGGCACAACACCATTGTTCAAACACTGGGTGGCGGCAACTAAAATGCTTGTTGTATCCAATGACATGAAAGCCTATGTTATTCTAATGTAATCCTGAATGGATGAATTTTGAAAGACAGCTGGGCATGATTGTTAAGATCCTTAATCTATTTCCATGTACAGAGAGGAACTAAGTGGTTTTATATTGTTCTTTATATTCTCAAGCATAATAAATAGAAACTAAACTTCTATTACAATTCTTAGAATTTGGGTTGAATCTAGCTTAACCCTTTCGAAAGTTCTCTATTGTTAGGGACACCTCTCACTTAGAAAGTCATTTTCAGAACGTATCTCAATTAACGAGACTTCGAACTGAACATTTGAACCATGACTTTGACTGTGGCTTGGAAACGAGTATCTCAATAGATTCTGATCTAGTTCTAATACTATTTGAGAATTTAGGTTGGACGAAACTCACTCAAAAATTCATTTTCATATTATATCACATTCAATACGGGACTCTCGATAACAACAACATTCCGAATTATTTAAATTTACATCCATTTTCTACAAGATTAAATTACCAACTTGGTTCATAGGATCAAATTTCATAAATTGTATCATCAACCAACACATCTTGATCGAAGTATGGAGAAACCCAGTTTCCCTTAAAAAGGTTTGTGTCTTGAGTATTGCCAAAGGAAAAAATAGAAGTGAAGGGGGACTTGTCCCTTATATAGGTTTACTTAGATCGACTTAATGCGCTTATAATATAAACTAGCATTTTAGTATCTTTTTTATAACAAGATAAAATAAAGTCAAATTATTTTCTTTTAAGACATAAGCTATTATCACAAACTAATCTAAAAAGAGTTTATAAAAACAAATTGACAACGTATGACAAGTCCATAAGTTGCTCCTTAAGATCAAATAAATAAATAATTTCAAACAGACCCATCGGGGTCCAATATGACTTCCAGAGGGTTTAGAAATAAGGAAGGCCTTTAATTAATGAAAAATTGCAGCAAATTCAATATCTATAATGAGATTATGAACTAACTAAATTCAAATGTAATATATGTATGCCTATCCTATGGTAGCCATTCTCATTCTGATTTCCAAAATAATGAAATCACTTTAGAACCAAAAGTTGTTACTCTTAACCAAGAATTGTAACTCTTCATGGGAACCATTCATATACATTGGAACATTATTATTTATTGATAGATAATGAACCATGACATTGATTCAAGTGTGTATGGTTATAACATTTGGGAAAAGGGTGCTTAATGAACCATAACATTGATTCAAGTGTATATAATAATAACCTTTGGCAAAGAGGTACTTAATGAACCATATCATTGGTTCAAGTTAAGGGGTGATTTCTTTCATGTGAAGGGTCATATAATATACTATAAATGCTTGACATTTGGGCATTAATTTGGACACACAACAAGAAAACAAAAACCAGAATTTTGTTGCATTAACAACATAATCCTCCATCATTCTCTTACTCTAAATCGTCCATCAATTCTCTAATGCATGAGTGAATTGCTAGAACCATAAATCTGTAAAATACTGTTAGGAGATACGCTTGGTGTGGTTGTGCAATACACGTCAAAGAACTCATAGTGTCCTAAAGAGGATTCGCCGGTCATTCCTTATTGGTGGGGGCGAATCGAACCTAAAGGTTAGTATGACAATCACATGCGCTTTGAGTTTTACATGCATAACCATTAAACTTTTCAGGTTTCAAGTGCAGTAGCATCTTCCCAACAATCTTTGGAATTTATGTGCATTCTTCGTCATGTTCATCTTCATCATCTTCTTGGTCAAGTTATTGCAGCAGACCCCCAACACAAGATCCAACAGCGACATCAAGCAAAAATTTTAATGGAAAGAAAGGTCTGGTTTCGAAAATAGATACAAGTGAGTAATGTTTGGTATAATGAAACAAATGTTTATCACAGCAAAGAAAATAGCTTGTTAAATAGAGGAACAGTTTCGATGGAAATCTTGTAATTAAACTTTTGTTAGCACAATGCCTTGCAAAATTGAGAATGCAAATTTCACAGTAGCAGTCACAGATTTAAATAAAGGTCTACAACTATAATCCAAACTGCAACGTAACAGTTTTAATTTTTTTAGAACGTCAAAGCTAGAGCTGTCAAAGCGGGCCGGATCGGGCCAAAAACTCCCGAAAAATGAAGGGCTTGGACATAAAAAATTTGGCCCGTTTAAAACCGGGCCTTTTAGCCCGAGCCCGTTGCGGGCTGGCCCGATTGGGCCAAGGGTAGCAGGTTTATTTTATAATAATTTTTTAACATTAAATTTTCTACAGCCCAGCCCAGCCCACCGTTGAGGAAAAAAATTGATGTTTGGCTAAGCCCAACCCGAAATCCCAAACTCACTTCACATTTCACTCCCAAATCCAATTCAATTCACTCACTCACTTCATTCTCTTCTCTCTGCCGCCACATTCACAAAGAAAAGAAAACACTGAGTCTCTAAACCCTAGATCTTCCACACCACCGCCGCACATCACTCCTCCACCACCCACTCTGACTGAACCGTAGATTTGCTGTCGCGCCACCATCATCAACCACCACACCACATCACAAGCTTCATCATCTTCAATTCTTTTCTTTGGTGAGCCATCTTACTTTTCTTTTTTGTGAACTTTGAATTTTGATGATAGACAATTTTACAGATATTGATAAAGCAATGTATGCAACAACTTAGATTCAACTATGCATCTTTTAGTCTACCCAGTTTATCAAAAGAAACGTGCTTTTAGCCTATTGTATATATGGATCTTGTGAATGATTTTATTTGACTTTTGTTGTTATAACAGGTTGGAGAATTTGAGATGCATATG
>Ga0228711_1003689_pt1 | contig 23769 bp, 14 predicted proteins | sample MedpolnodulmetaG_2_FD_177996 | JGI IMG/M metagenome (GOLD analysis project Ga0228711, IMG submission 177996) | Root nodule microbial communities from Medicago polymorpha collected in Santa Monica, California, United States - brown nodules | ecosystem: Host-associated > Plants > Roots > Nodule...
GCATTATCCATATAGTTTTTCAAAAAACTTTCACCTCCTGGTATGTTGAAATCAGCAGCATAAACACGTCTCGTCGATGAAGACATATGGCGATCACCTATAGGAATATGTGGTGTGTTGTTATCAGCAACATTGAAAAAGGGTCTCGTCGATGAAGACGTCTGACGACCACCTACATGAATATGAGGAGGCCTGTGATGCTCATCATGATCACTACGCACAAATTGGGGTTGTATGCGAGGGCGTTTGTTTGGCTGCAGCATTATGCACCTGACCATCGATGTCTGTTGTGACAATAGCAAAAGAAAATGATTATTTTTGAAATCTTAGTACTAAATTGGTAATAAAACAGAAAGAAAGAAAAAAGTAATAAAACTTAAAAAAAAAAGAAAAGAATCAGATATAAGATCATACCCCCAAATCATCATAATGCGGTGTTATCTCGTGATCATATGGATCAAGTTGTGATGTATCCCCACGAGATCGCCGTTGTTGCTCTTGCATTGTTCTTTGCACCAATTCAACTACTTGGATCTTCATTTCTTGTTGTGATTTTACAAGTTCTTCTTGTATTGCCTTCAATATTGCATTCTCAGCCCTCAATTTCTCAACCTCGGTCTAAATGGGATCATCATGTCTACGAGATGACCGACCTGTGCTACCATAAGAGTTAAGGCGAGTATCTATAAATGTTCCAGATGAATCCTTCTGATATAACGAAGAGGTACTACCAACACCAACAATACGACCCTTGTTCTTCCCACCCATAGTCTCTATAATTTTGTTCGTTATAATTCCATTAGCAATCTCAGAATCAACACGCTCAGAAGGGGGAAGACTATCCTGCTTACTTTGAAAAGCTTCAATAAATTCTTTCATGGTCTTCTGCACATATATTCAAAATTAAATATAAGTTATCCTGTCTAAAACAAATCAAACATCTGAACTGCTCTAAAACAGAAGCCATAAAAACGCAACAGTGAAAACACCAACAACCCAAATAGAATTATTGAGTGAAAGCTAACAGTGAAAACCATAAAAACACCAACAGTGAAGCCATTAATTGATATATATATATATATATATATATAAAATAAAAATAAAAATATTAATATTATACGTACATCTATGTTTTCCGATCTTTTATCAAGAGGCAATCCATTTTTAAAATGAAAATAATCAAAAGTCTCCAATAAGGTTGGAAGTCGTCCATGTTGTGCTTCGTGTCTGAAGCTAGATGTAGCAGCATTTACAGACCCCTTGAGTGTGTGCTGGTAGTTGCCTTCTCTGAACGTCTGTTAGCTTTATTCTGCGCACACTTCTTTTGGTATTCCGGTGTATTCCACTTCTCACACAACTCACGCCATGTGCCTTCGCCAATCCAATCTGGACAAATTTCATCTTTCGGTCCACGGTTATTGCGCGCATCAGAAAGCATGCTTGAGAGGCGCGTGGAGCATGCACTGTCAAAAGCTTTGCTAATAACACCATCCTCATCTTTCTTCCACGTACATTTCTCCTGCAAAAATAATGATGTATAAAACTTTCGGCAAATATATTAATTATAAAATATATTTAGTTAAAGAGAAGGGATCCATTGACTCCAAGAGTAACTCTTTATAGTTACTCCAAATCTTGACCATCCACAGGAGGTGGAGGGATACCAGGATGTTGTTGTCTAAAGGTGCGACACTGAGATAGAACATGTTCTTTGACATTACACCACTGACATTTGCTGAGGAAGGGTTTGCGATTTCCAGGGTGTTAATTTGATTGTGCAGGGAGTTGAGCAGGGCGCAGTTTGTTGTTGTTGTTGTTGTAGTTGGGTCTCGCCTGAGCATTCAAGGTGGTGAGTGGGGCAGGGGTCTGTTGCTAAACTGCGGCGATTGAGAGTTCCTGGATGATAAGTTTCTCAAGAATCAAAGGTAATTGAGTTATTCCTTGCATTCACTCCGGCAATGACAACGCGATAGCTGTCGTCGAGGCCACATAGGATATAATCAATCATGTCTTCAATGGTGACAGGTGATCCAAGCGAGGCAAGGAGATCGCCTGTTTGCTTCATGGAGTGCATATAGGTGGTGATGGATTGAGTACCTTTGAATGTTGTCCGAAGGTGCTCCTTTAGTTGCTTGAGATGACTGCGAGAAGCCTTTGCATAGGTGTTCTTAAGGAGGGTCCAAAGACCGTGTGAGGTCTTTGTTTGGGACACCAGGGAGGCGGCCTCATTTGAGAGGGTGGTGAGGAGGGCGCCATAGATGAGGCGATCTTGTCGTCGCCATGTTTGATAGGCAAGATTTTTTGTTGTCACTGGAGTCTCGGCAGTGGTGGTGATCGTTTTGGACGGCGCGGGTAACGATCCAGTTGGATATTTGAGGAGATCATAGCCATCAAGGAATGCTTCAACCTGTAGTTGCCAATTAAGGTAATTGGTGAGAAAAAGTTTGGTTACACTATTAAGGGTGATGCAGGCGAGTGGTTTGGATGGTTCATAGGGGTTGGTGATTGAGGTATAACTGTCGGTGGCCATGGCGGCAAGGGTGACAGCTGGGGTTAGGAACGACGTCCTAATTTAGAGGGAGGGGGCCTGAACCATTTTAGTCTGATACCATATAAAAAACAGAAAGAAAGGAATTGTATAATGTAATTAATAATTACATATTACATATATTAAATAATAGAGGTAACGCTAGCTATAGCAAAACCCATTAACTATTGGTGCAAGAAATACTAACACATAAGACTTTTATTTATATGGCTAAACCTTTGCATATTATTATTATTGATATTGTCTTCCACAATGATCATCAAAGGAACCAAATTTATAACATTTTCACGGGCTTCCCCCGTTTTCTTGAACAACTGTGTGAAGTACTCACACGCGACATGCTTCAAACCCTCATTCGATGTGCATTACGTACCATGTTCATCTAATAGGTTTTTTTTTTTTAATGAAAAAATGCTCACCTTATAATTGTTTTTTTGAAATAGCATGAAAGAAACATGTATTCGAATCCTCTTTCCTGTACTGTACCAAAAAGTCTTGGCGCGCTGCTTCCAGAAAACATCATCTTTGATCAACAATTTATCAAGCCGGTTCCTTAACATATTAAAGCTAAGTAATGGACATTGGAAGCATCCACTTGAGTTCGTGCTATTTCAAGTTGATGCTGAACCTTAAGGATCTCTTGCCTGGTATTTAACACATATATTATATATTAAATAGTAATATATATATAAATATTTATTATTAATTTTTAGTGTGCAAACGAGTACTTCCATGTCCTTCTCATCGATTTTTTCCTGCCTAGATAAATTTTAAAATGTTTCTTTGTGTAACTATGTCATATGATACAACTGATAAAATATCATGAAAATGATCCCATAAACTTAGCTCAGTTGATAGGAACAATTCATAATATATGTAAGGTCTGAGGTTCGAACCTCAGATACCCTACTTTTTCATATTTAAAATGTGAGAGTTCCCACCACTAAAATTTATAAATGCATCCATGATGACACTTTTTGTTGGTAATGTTCTAAACTACTTCTAAAAATACATAAATCATGTTTTTTGGTAGGATGTATGTGTTAAAAAAATTACACCTTCTATGCTTGAAAATTAATCTCAATGATAATATACTAAGTTGGGCCAGGACGGGTGGAGTATAAAGATACATAAAATAATATTAAAAAGACTTCTTTGTTCTTAAACTAAATTGGGATGTTGCGCGAGTGAAAAGTAGGCAGTTGCAACGTAGGTCTGTTAACACCAAATTCTACTCTCTCTTTCTCTCACCCTTGATCCATTTCTCCATTTTCTACGAGACTACAACGACATACATCACAGGTAACTTCAAGAGTACATAACTTGGATATTTGGTTTGATTATGAGTGTTGTTTTAATTAATTTAGTATGAGTTGTGGGAGATAATTAATTGCTCAAGATAATTCATCGCTAAAGATATAAGTCGTGTCGGAAAGAAAGATGAAGAAGAAAAGTGGAAATAAATAAAAAAGTATTTGATGTTGTTGGTGTATGATAACAACTATAAACTTCAATATCCAACGGTTAAAAAACAAATACTTGCACTCGCCTACCATGAGAGATATATTATTTCACTCATTCACGGTAGACGTAGCCTGTGAGACGGGTACCCCGAAGCCCATTGTTCATGTTTTACCTTATTTATTTTTTTGATCGGGCCAAGATAGATTGCAAGAGCAGACCGGATTTCGTACACCCCTATAAGGAAGGAGAGTGTTTTTTTCTTCAAAATTAAAGGGAATCAATGTGATGTTCAAAATTAAAGGGAATTAATGTGTTGTTTTATCGGACAAAAAAAACCTGTTTAAAAACAACTTTTTCATCATGAGTTTGTAGTTTATTTTTTAGAGGCTATTTTAAATAGCGTTTGAGCTTATAGCTTATTATATTTTCTTTCACTTTTATTCTTATTATATTATTTAAAATCCATTTTTATCCCTTATAATTTATTACAGTATCTATTAAATACAAACATAAGAAAGAACAGCAAAAGATTGAGCTCTGCACTACCATCGTAATTCTTCAATATCGTCATTTGTTTCTCCTTTACAAATTTATTATATATTAAAATTAAAATTAAATAACCATAATTTAAAATCAAGTTGTAATCTTTTATCAAGATAAAGTTGGCCGACTGAGTCCCGTGAGCATAACTCAGTTGGTAGGGCAATACATTATTATATGCAGGGGTCGGGGTTCGAACCCCAGACACCCTACTTATTCATCTTATAAGGTGAATTCTAGCCACTAGACTACCTGACAAAAAGTTGGCCGACTGATTGCCCATTCTTCCAATTTCTTCAATCAACAACACTGCAACCTCGTTTGAGTAAGTTTATTTTTTTTATTTTTTATTTTTTTGTTGAACTTTTTTTTCGACAGATTTTTTTCTGAACTTTGTGAGTTTAATTTCTAGGCTTCCACGACTTTAAAACGTCGAAATAAATATCTTGATCAGGTATCTCTTGACAATTTGGGTTCAAACTAAAGATTACTTTTTATAAAGTATAAAACTAGTAAAATAAGAATAAATTTTTAAAAAATGGCAAATAAAAATTAATTTAATAGTAATATATAAATGATACCATTGTAAATATAATAAATTAAAGATTTAACATTTTTTAAAAAGAATTTATACTATATCTATACTATATATAAAGAAAACTACCTCTTTTGAGTTGGTTTGTCAAAAAAAAAAAAAACACTTTTGAGTTGGATTTTTATTTTTAAAAATACCCTTAATTTTTAATACAAATAACATATGTAACAAATAGATAAGAATAAATTTAAGTATTAAAACAAATGGAACAAATACGATATGAATATTTTTTTTTGTTTTTTCCTTTATCATTTAAAAAGTGTAACAAACTAGATGAGTATATTTATACTTACTTTTTTCATCATTCCAATTATACCTTTAAACAACTTTTTCTATAATAAAATTGTTGTTAGTGTCATCAAAAAAAGAATTTAGATTTTTTTTTGTTATATTGTATTATTGTCGGTGTCGTTGAGATAGATAATCATGATTAGTTTTATTTTTTATAACTTGAAAGCATCAAACATTTATATTTTTTTTAGTTTTAATAAAAATTAAAATTTCATAAAAAAACACCGTTCATAATTTTCAAACATTAGCATAATAAAGAGAGCGGAAAGGCGGGCACGTGAGTGCCGTCTTTTCGCTAGTATACTACCCTTTTCAGCACTTTTGAGCTGACTTTTCATTTCCAAAAATACCATCAATTTTCAATACAAATAACACATGTAACAAATAGATAAAAATAAATTTAAATATTAAAATAAAATGTAACAAACACAAATATCCAAAAAAATTTCATTTATCATTTAAAAAATGTAACAAACTAGATAAATGTATCTGTACTTACTTTTTCATTATCCTAATTATACACTTAAACAACAACTTTTTTCTATAATAATTTTTTTTGTTGGTGTCATTAAAACATATGAATTTATATAATCGTTAGTTTGTTTTGTTATAATTTGAAAGCAAAAAACATTTATATTTTTACTTTTAATCAAAATTAAAATTTCTTAAAAATACATTATTCATAAATCGAGAGAGATTTTTTTTGTTACAACTAAATCGAGAGAGATAGATATTTCTTTACTTTTGGCATTACAAAAAAAAAAAAAGATATGATATACTTTTATAAAGATTTGGTTTTGATTTATGATTGACTCTATAAATTAGGATTAATTATTTTCAACGAGTCTTTCAGTATTTTCTTGAGTACCACGTTTTGTCCAAACCCTACCGGCGAAGGAAGATTGAGATAATGGCGGCAAATCGGAAAGCAGCGAAGGTTCCGGTGGAAGGAAAACGGAACATCCTCATCACAAGTGCCCTTCCTTATGTTAACAACGTTCCTCATCTCGGCAACATCATTGGATGTATGTCACTGAAACTCTCTCGCAAATCGTTTCGTTTCGTTTCGTTAGATTGAACAATTTGTTGATTTTGAACAGGTGTGTTGAGTGCCGATGTTTATGCTCGTTACTGTCGACTTAGAGGCTACAATGTTCTCTACATCTGTGGTACCGATGAGTATGGTACTCCAATTGTTACTAGAGCTTTGGAACAGAATTGTTCTCCTAAACAAATTGCTGACAAGTACTATCAATTTCTTTTCTCTTTTATCTTTTGTTGTTTTTTATTCAAGGGTTTTACACTTCTCTCTGTGTTTTTTGTGTAGATACCATGCTATTCACAAGGAGGTCTACGATTGGTTCGATATAAGTTTCGATCAATTTGGGCGAACCTCTTCTCCTGAGCAAACTGAAATTTGCCAATCAATTTTCCAAAAGATATTTGATAACAAATGGATCTCCGAGATAACAATGGAGCAGGTGTTCAATTCTCCTATTTATTTTATTGGTTATTGTTGCCGTTGTTCCTCTCTCTTGTTTAGTTGAAAATTTCAGAAAGGGTCTTTATTATGCTTTACTAAAATGCTTATCAAATTTCAGCTTTACTGTGATACATGCCAAAGGTTCTTGTGTGATCGGCTTGTGGAAGGTACCTGTCCAACTCCTGGGTGTGAGTATGGTTCTGCACGAGGTGATCAATGTGATAAGTGTGGAAAGCTTATCAATCCTACAGAGTTGAACAATCCTAGGTGCAAGGTAGTACCCCCCTCCCTAAATTTTTGCTCTATTCTATGTTCCTTGCAGTTTTCTTCCCCTTTTTGATACTGTGTTTAAATCATAATTTTTGAACCGCACGTGTTTATGCATTTGTCGTTTTTTTGACAACTGTAACAGGTTTGTGAAAAAAGTCCTGGGCTTCGTGATACAGACCACTTATTTCTTGAGCTCCCTCTGTTCAAAGATAAATTGGAAAAATACGTCAACGAGATGTCTGTGGTCGGATCCTGGAGTCAGAACGCTATTCAAACAACCAATGCACGGCTCAGAGATGGATTAGAGCGACGCTGTATTACTAGAGATCTGAAGTGGGGGGTTCCTGTTCCACATGAAAAATATAGTAACAAGGTTAGATTGATTTTCCGTTGGGTATTCAAAATGTCTGTTGTTTTTTCGTTCAGTAAATTTATAAACTGTTTTCTTTAAATTGGAAGGTTTTCTATGTGTGGTTTGATGCGCCTATTGGTTATATATCAATCACTGCATGCCACACACATGATTGGGAGAAGTGGTGGAAAAACCCAGAGAATGTGGAACTGTATCAGTTTATGGGAAAGGACAACATTTTCTTCCACACGGTAAGTTATTACCTTCATGCAATTTGAGGACTTTATAGTTATTATGTGAAGTTTTGTCAAATAGTGGTACTATAGTGGAGCGAATTTTGACGAATGCTTTTGAAAACTGCGACACTATCCTAGTTTTGCAATTGGGCAATAGTGGCTGCTATTTCATTTTTGTCCACTATTGTACTATGCCTGCATTCTCTTTCAACATGTCTTCCATCTTCTGCAGATTTTAATGTTTAAGCTTTTTAATTTTGTTTCCAGTAATCACTAGCCAGAATTATGAATTTTTGGTAATCATTTTTAAATGTTGAATCTTTTGAGTTAATATTATGCCACTTTTTTTATTTTAATGTTAAGCAGCTTTTTATTTGCATACTGTAAATCCTCCTGATAAACATTTGTCTATCCTACGCTCTTGCCTCTTAGTACTCAATTTGGTACCTCTTGCTTTGCCCTTATATAATGCCAATGAATTCTTTAGTGTTTTGAATCTTTTTGTAGCAGCTATCTGCTCAATTAAGTTTTAAAACAAAGGCAACTAGAATCTTTTCATTGCTTGATAGACTGGGTTGCATTTTGTGGATATGTTTATTGGGGAAACAGTTATTTGCTAACTGATGGAATTTGTTCTACAGGTAATATTTCCATCTACTCTACTTGGAACCGGTGAAAATTGGACTTTAATGAAGACTATTAGTGTTACTGAATACTTGAAGTATGAATCAGGTTAGTAATAGTAACCTTTTTGAAAATCGGTGGACGATGTATATTGACAGATACCTTATGGTTCATTTTGTTTAAGAAAATATTTTGTTTTAATTTCTTACTTTCACTTTTAATTTCAGAACAACTAACTTCTTTTCAGTTTTAATTTCAAAACCACCATCTTGTTTTTACTTTGTTTCCTGTTTTCTAAGACTTGTACAAGAAAATTTTAAAACAATTATTGGAAAACAGGAAACAGAGTGAAAGTGAAGTGGCAGTTTTATAATCGAAAATGAAAACAAATCGTTTTCTGAAACCAAACAGGCCCAACATTGAAAAGTAATCATGTTTGTGGTTTCACCATTTTAAAGTAACAAAGATAAGTGATTTCCAGGGAAGTTTTCTAAGAGCGATGGCATCGGGGTATTCGGTAATGATGTGAAGGACACTAATATTCCCGTTGAAGTGTGGAGATATTACCTGCTCATAAATAGGCCCGAGGTAATTTGATCTTAAACATGTCTTATCAACACTTATTTATACAGATTTTTTTTTTGAAGTGAATTATTTATGCAAATCTTGAAGATAAAAATTGTTAATTTTCTCTCCTGTCATTGAGTACATTGATTGTGTTTATGCATTTGTAGGTATCAGATACAGACTTTACATGGCCTGACTTGCAAGCAAAATTAAATAATGAGTTGCTGAATAATTTGGGAAACTTCATCAACCGAGTTTTGAGTTTTATTGCCAAACCTGAAGGTTGGTTGAGCTCTTTTGTAATTTTTGACTTGAAACCTGTGCTGATTAGTTGCTATGAATATTTAAGAATGAGTCAGGATCCATTGACACCAGGTGTCAACGGATTCATTGACACCAAATCTCATCCATTAATTTTGTTTAATCTAAAGGCTAATAATTATTTACTTAAAAGTGCACCGTGAGTCAAATGTATTTTTCACACCTTACCTCATACATTTGATAATTACATACTATGAGTATGTTTCTTGCTGATATTGACAATTAATTGTCCTTTAGCATTGTATTTGGGAAGCCAGAAGATCTATATCTAATTATCTATTCCTTCTTCATTATTGCCACACCACTATTTATTGAAGTTAATTTTTTTTGCTACTTTTTCATTTACCTTGCATATTTTGTCTTGTAAAGGTGAAGGATATAATTCCACTGTTCCTGCTGTTCCTGAGGATGTAAGTGGCGACTCCCATGATCCAACCAAAAAATTGGCCGATAAAGTTTCTGCATATTTGGATCAATACATAGAAGCCATGGAAAAGGTTGCTAATCCCCCTTTTGAAATAGCATGATATTGTAGGGCCTGTTTGAGTGTGTTCTTATTTTATTTTATTCTGAAAACGTTTTTATAAGACAATTTCGAAATAATGGTGGAACCCCTTCCTGGACCCTGCGTATGCGGGAGTTTTAGTGAATTGGCTGCCCTTTTTTAATAACAAAATAGAAATCTATTTGGTGGTGATAATTTGAAATTGGTAAATTTGTTTTGAGATCATATTTTTGAAAGTGGAGAGTACCTGGCACTGGAAGTGATGGCAGCAAGAAGGGTTCCCAGAATCCAGATGATTATGACAATGGATGGCATCAATTTGTAACAGTGCTAGATGGTGTTAGTTAGTGATGGTGGAAGGTACCTTGCTGTAGTGGAGGATATTAGAGGGTGTTGTAGCAACAAGGACAAAAGGTGCCTACAGCAATTGTGGAAGGTACTGGATGGCTATGGTGGAGAATATAAGCAGCAGCAATGGCGTGTACCAGGTGGCAGTGATGGTAGTGGAGGGTGACGCTGAATGATGTTATGTGGAGGTGGCAGTTCTGGTTGAAGCGACAACAATCAAGAGAAAACAAAATATAAACAACACTAGGATCTTATTTAAAGATAGAAAACAAGAATAAGTTTTGTGAACTTAAAACACTTGAAATAAGTTTATAATCACCAGAATGCACTTTTTGTGATCTTAATCTGCTTTTTACCAGTCTGATGGTATTTCTTTTTGTAAATCTGTGAAGGTTAAATTAAAGCAAGGATTAAAAATTGCAATGAGTATATCAGGCGAGGGGAATGCATATTTGCAGGTAACTTTCAAATTGCTTCATTCTCTATTTTTGTTTTCATCCCACCCAAAATATTCATTCATACCATTTGATGTACATGGATGTGTATGCTGCTTCTTAAGTTCTTGTGCAATTTAATTTGTAGGAAACTGCATTTTGGCGCCTTTACAAGGAAAACCGATCTCTCTGCTCTCTTGTTATAAAAACTGCTGCTGGGATTGTATATCTTCTTGCTTGTTTATTGGAACCCTTTATGCCATCTTTCACTCTTGAGGTAAAATTATTTCTCTCTATGCTTGTTTTCCTCTTTTGTTGGTATTTTGTTTACTTATCCCACGACATTTTTGACACTTCTCTATTTTCTCGCCCTGAAGGTATTTAAGCAGCTAAATTTGTCTGCGGAGGTACATCTTTCACTTTCTGATGATAAAGGTGACGTTGATAGAGTAAGAAGACCCTGGGATATTCTAAGTGCTGGTCATAAAATTGGAACACCCAAGCCATTGTTCAGGGAGGTGGTAAGTGTCCCGCTTTCTGAAATTAGTAAAGCTATTCAAATTTGCTTTTGCTTTTGAGTCATTGATGTATTCATAATCCTTGACCAGAAAGATGAGGAATTGGAGGGCTACAAGAATAAGTTTGCAGGAAGTCAAGCTGATAGGATTATACGTGCAGAGTCTGAAGCTGAAAATGTTGCTGAACAATTGAAGAAAACAGAAGTTTCAGGTGTTATATTCTATCCATTTCTAACTAAATTTTTGAGTTTTGGATGGCCACTGACTAATGATGCAGTATTATCATATTATTTTCATAAAAACATGAACCTCGAGAGGAAAAAGCAGAAAAGGTATATCAAAACTTTGATACCTTAAGAATTCTCTAAACCTCCCAAATAAGCACTTGCCTCGCCACAAAATGTGACCACTGGCCATATTCCACAACTTCCAGGTGTTCAAATTCACGTGCAGTTGAAACACCTGAAATTGTGGTTTATTACTTTCAAATTTGTGGTAAATAAATTTCAGTTGTAGGTTAGTGAGTTATCCAATCATGATATATGCATTGAACTGGGTTAACCACGCATGAAATGTGTGAACCAACAATTGTGTTTTACTTTCTAAAGAATTCTATAATTGTTATTAATATTTACAGATATTTTTTTCGTATGTTCTGGCTTAAAAGCTGATTGATTAGTACTTTAAGAATATTACTTTCAAAGCTCTTCCGAGATCTCAAAAACCTTGAAGGCATTGATGTTATGACCCCACTTTCCTTTGTCATTTCCTTAACTACACTTGACTTGAAATGAAACTGTTTATATCGTTTTTTTGGTTAATGTGTATGTAGAAGTTATTGCACGCCTTGTTGTCTGTGTATGTTAGTAGTAAGCTTAACAGCTTCAGGCTTCATTGTTGCAACAGATAGCAAAGGGAAGAGAAAACAATCCAATGGAGCCAAAAACAAGACTGCTGCTGAACAAGATATCACAATCACCAGGCTTGATATTCGGGTTGGTCTCATAAAAAAGGCTGAAAAGCATCCTGATGCTGATTCGTTATACATTGAAGAGATTGATGTTGGTGAAGAACAGACAAGAACCGTTGTCAGTGGACTTGTCAAGTATATACCAGTTGACCAACTGCAGGTTTCTGTCTCGTTCTGTTGTCTATATAGTATATTACCTTTAAATGCAACTTCTGATGGTACTGTTTTATCTACTGATTAATTAATAATTAATTCTAATAACTTTCTTCAGAACCGAAAGGTCTGTGTACTTTGCAACCTAAAGCCAGCAGCCATGAGGGGAATTAAATCTCAAGCGATGGTTCTTGCTGCTTCCAATAATGATCACACCAAGGTAAGGAAAAACATAGAATGCCTTTCCCTTTACAAAAGTAGGCGTCGATCTCTGCTTGTTAGCACCTTAAATTACACCATGGCACGATGGTAATAGTATAGCTAATAAAGATATACGATCACACGTGTTGGGTGTTTATGATTTTAAAGATATAGTACAATAACGTATGGTAGTGTTGACTGAAAGAAAATTAAGTTTTCCAATCCGATAGTGATAGATAACTTTCTTGATGCCTTTTCCATCAGACTGACATAAATATTTGACCACTGAATTTCCATTCCGATCGCATAGATCATGAGAAGTTTCAAAGATAAAAGGAGCTCTGTATGGGTTTGTAGCACCTCATATTAGGTTGCTATTTACTTTTGTAACTTGTCAAGAAATAGTGTGGATAATATCTACCAGTTCTTACCTTAGCTTCTGAATGTGGATTGAGACACTTAATAATATCATTTTTCTTCTATATTTTTATTTTCCTTTGGAGTGCTTCCTCCCACTGAAATGTGATAGTAATAGAGCACTAAATTTCTTATTTCTGTGTATCCTCTAGGTTGAGTTGGTTGAACCGCCGAGTTCTGCTTCTGTTGGAGAAAGAATTACTTTCCCAGGACACGAAGGGAAGCCTGATGAACTCTTAAACCCGAAAAAGAAAGTTTGGGAGACATTGCAAATAGATCTGCACACTAATGAAGAGCTATTGGCATGCTACAAAAATGTCCCACTTACCACATCAGCTGGTGTTTGCAAGGTTTCGTCAATAAGCCTTGGAACAATAAGGTAGACAGAGAGAAAGATTAAAAGATAAAAGACAGCATAGTTTATCGGTCCCCTTACATTCTGACTAGTAGATCTGGCAGTTTTTCATGTTGCCATAATTGTAGAATTTACGTTGAGTAATTTAACTGCGTATTTTAGATGAACTGTTTCAATGTGACAACTTATTAATATTATTGATTAGATTTTCTTTCTTGGATAATCTATATTTTTTCTGTTTTAAGGTATTGGGATTAAGTTAGAAAGTTCATTTATAAAATTTGGAATTTGGAATAGAAACAAAATTATGCCAAGTCATTATCGCAACAATAAAAAAAGAAAGAAAACGCGGAGATAAAAGGATGGCCTGAGCCTAATTAACACACAATACATAAAATGTTTAAATGCACTTAAGTCCCATTTTTTTTCTTCACCATGCAGTTAACTCCCCTTATTTTGCTCTATTTACGATTTTTTTTTTGTTGAAGAAGGCTCTATTTACGATTTTGGTTCCTTTGTTTTTAAATTTACAAATCTGCTCCTTCAATTTTAAAAATATCTTGGCATTTCCCCCAAATATGCATTTGAGATTGAATTTTGATGACTAGACAAGAGACAACTGATTTGATGACATGAAAATGGTTATTAAATGAAAATATATATGTACAATGTTTTAAATCAAATTGGTTGTTTTTGTGATATAGGTTAATATATATTTTTTTATGAAATAGAAATTAATTCCTAAGTGAAAAAAATATATCAAGACATTGTCACATTATCAATTCGGTTGTTAGTAACAACTTCTTACATATGCATTTCACTTGCCACGTCAAATGAAGAATGCTTGATACAACTAAAAGATTGCCACAAGAACGATCACATGATTTATAGAGTAATGATACATTAACCCTATGTGGCAACCCTCCATTGTATACCCTTGTGTGGTATTTGTTTAGTGGATGAGAGAGAAATGAATTGATAAAAGGTAAGAGAAATATGAATAAAAATGTCTCTAGAGAGATAATTTGGTGCATTCAGAATGGCCTCCATGTTCGATTTTAGAAAGATGTTTGAGTTTAGGATGATGGCTCCTTACTAAATCTCTTCCCTCGGTCTCCCTTGGCCATTGGAAAATTCGTTGTCTCTTATTATGTTGTGGAACTGGGTGGGAAGTGCTGAATCAAAATTTGTGAGAAAATTACGATGGTCAAGTCTCTATCTAATGGGAAATCTGATTTTATCATATATAAATTTCTCTCTCAAATTGGCTTATTTTATCATGCATGGTAAACATCAATCATTCCCAACAAACCATGATATTTTTCATGATACTTGAGACTTGGCAGGGTCCGAACCCATATGAAAAATAGTTCATGATAAAATTTTAACTAATGATGAAAAGTATGACACATGCATGTCTAGAGACAATTTATGTCCTATATGTGGTGACTACCATGAAACAGTTATGTATGTCATAAGAGATCGTGAAGAAACAAAATATTCTAGAATGATCTTATCTTTCAAGATATTTAGAGTAAGATTTTTAGTTTTGGATTATATTATAATGGCTTGAATGGAACGTCACAACTCTTGATATTTATACAACACATGAAAATTGCCAATTTTTCTTTAGAGTTGTTTTTATAAGCTTTGGAAAGATATAAATAGTCTGGTGCTTAATTGGAAGTTTGTGGTTGGTAATCAGTTTCTTCGTGTAATAACCAGCCAAGATAATCTCATTGTATCTCTTCCAAACTTAGTGATGATTCTAAATCTCATCCTTGAGACGAAAACATTGAGGTTTCTTGAGCTCCTTCATCACATGAGCTCTTTAAGAGTTAAATAAGTTTTTTCTCCTTATAAATAGCTCAAATTTCATTTTTTATCCTTTTAAATATTTTCAACAAGTTTTAGTCTTCCAAATGTTTTCGGTCCCGGCTTTTGGTGTGTGTTTTTAAGTCAACATGTGTGTATCCTTCATGATTTTGAATAAATTTTTACAAACATGTTTAGAATATTATAAAAATATATCCCGCAAAATGTAGATTTTTTTTAACAAATTATAAATTAAATATGAACTTTTTAGCACTAAAAACTTAAAATTCATATTTAATTCCTCCTTCGTAAAAAATGAAACTTTTGCAAGAGAGATTTTTATAATGCACTAAACATGACTGTAAAAATAATTCAAAATTATGAAGGGTAAACATGACTTTACTTAAAATTATGGACCAAAAGTCGTGATGAAAAACATTTGTGGGACTAAAACTTACTGAAATTTTTTAAAGGGATTAAAAATAAAATTTAACATATTTATAGAGATAAAAACTTATTTAACTTCAAAGATAATGTTGATCGGCTCATACAAAGTCATAAGAGATTTCTATTTGTGGAGGATTGATTAGTGGTTCTCATGGTTAGTCTATTTGTGGCTTCTAAAATAGATTTGACTCATAAGATCTAATGTGTGAGCGGAACTATGGGCCATTTTCATTGGAATAGATATGAGAAATTAGTTGAATAACATAAATTTCATATTTGAGATGGATTCTTGTGGTTAACATGGTTACTTCAGGCTCATATCTAATCCTTTGCTATAACCTCTTCCCCACCGCACCATGGATGGAGAATTGACACTCGAATGTTTGCAAATGCATACAGGAAAATTTCTTGGAGTTATAGTGAAAACATTTTTACACAGTTTGAATTTAACAATAGTGTAAACTGTAAAGTGAAAAAATTAAATATTGTCAACCATGTTAATAAACTTAGGATTTTCTATAACATACCATTAATATCCAACTTAAATTGTTAGTTAATAGTTATGGATGATAATACTCACTTTAAGTTTAGATAGACAAGATTCACAAAATATAAGGAGGAGTTAAAGAGTTTCCTCTCCAAAAAAAAGAAGGATGAGCTTAGAGAATTAACTGATAATAAGATAGAATGTTAGTTGTTCACATTGACATTTGTTGTGTTAGAAAGGAAAAAAACTAGACATGATTAGACAAAGACAAATTCTTTTTTACCTATGGTGATTAGAATTATTCATGAATTGATACCAATCAAAATCATTTATTATTATTTTTATTATTTTATGTTATAAAATAGTGCAAAAGAACATATAATAATAAAAAACAAATAAATAATTTTGATTGGTGTTAATTTAATATGATAACTTTATCCACTTTTTATTGTGGATAATATCGTTGTCCCCTCAAGAGAAAATACATTCATCTTGTCATTTTCTCTCACTTCTCATATCTACTAGAATATCAAATGTCACACTCACATCATAACTAAATGAATGAGTAAATCATTGTACTAGCTTTGATAGAGTTTGGATGGATTAAGATGCTTGATTACAATTCCAACGAATCATACGGGTTGTATACAATGACTAAACCTCCCTCCACACTTTCCTTTGATTCCTTTGATGCTTTATTTCTTTTATAGCATCAAATTAATTGGCTCTTCAACTGTTGGATTACAAATAGATACCACACTTTTCTGTTGCGTGCCTTTTGCAATTTGAGAACATATATATGGCTGTAAAGTTTTAGAATACCATAAAAGTCATGCTTCATGCAGAGAATATGCATTCACCAGCAGCACACGGTTGAAAAATAGCATAAATTAAAAGGTTCATCACATCTAAATCCTCTTCATTTTTTGAAATGATTTTTATTCTTCTCCTTTATTATGTGCAATTGTGTTCCTACTTCATACTACTTGCTAGCTACTTGTATATGCTAATTAGTACTTACGAAGAAATGATGACAATTCACATTTTTATCTTTTCACCGATTATGTACTTTATGTCTTTTTATGATCCCCAAATACTTTAGGTATGAATGAATGGTACTTTATGTGTTCCATGTTAGTTTTAACATATTATATGAGTATTTCTCACCTTAAGGTTAATTAAGTTTCTCCCTAGTATGAACGAGAGACGGAGAGAATTAGAAACTGGGAAACCTCCAAACAACCAGCTGAAATATTCAACAAACATGAACAATTGACTCTATCTTGGATGTTACAAACATTAATTAGCAATATTTTGATCCTAGGCCATCATTGAAATATTCCTTGAAATAAATAATAGTTTAATTTTCAGATTTTGTGTGCTCACCCCTTGTTTTGCATCTCTAGGATTCAACTATCCATCCATATAAAATAATCCTTGACAAATTTGAATTTAAAATGGTACATAAAATTTGAATTTGTATATGCTATTAGTAATTAGGAAGAAATGATGACAATTCACAATTTTTCCTTTTCACCGATTATGTACTTTATGCCTTTTTATGATCCCCAAATATTTTTATGTAGTACTTTATGTGTGCCATGTTAGTTTTAAATACTCCTACTACTAATACTATGAGTATTTCTCACCTTTTAAGGTTAATTAAGTTTCTCCCTCTCTAGTATGAACGAGAATTAGAAACTGATGAAACCTCAAAATTTTAATTCAAGTAATATCAATGTGTATATTCATATTATATATTTACACTATATGCAGGCAACAACCAAGGGCATTCATTTGGGCTGAAAATACCCAAGCTAGGAAAGCAATTATAGTAGTATATAGAGAATGGCTTCTGCTACTATTTCATTTTTATTTTTTTGATAATAACTACTATTACTATTTCTATGCAATAGGGCATGAAGAAATATATGTGTCCTGGCAATCCATATAGCTTATCTCATCACAATTCACATCATCTACCTTTTGCCATCAACAAGAAACGAGCCATGCTCTTGCTATTTCCCTCTTAGGAAATACACATCATGATTGAATGGTAGAAGCCCATCTTTGTATATAGCTTATAGGGTAAGATGATGAGAAAAGGCCATCATCATATACAAAAAGCTAAACGGTACTACTAGCTATGCTCTTGTAATCATGTTGCTTGCTTTTTCATACTTAATGTATTGTGTCATGTCATGGGGCAATCATAACACAAAGTTAATTTTCATCTCTTCTAATTAATCAACTTACGTGATCTTGTCTCCCTTTCCCCATAAAGTCTCTATAGAGTTGGAAAAGAAGAGATTGATCACAACATGCAAGCTAAGCATTGTAACAATTAAGGCAAAACCCTAACCCTAAAAATATTGGTTACTTTTTCCACCATGAACAAGAACAATCTTACAAATCAAAACAATGCAAACCATTAATGGTGATGCCATGATGAAAAAGGAGAACAGATAAACTAATTTAGAAACAAAAAAAAAAACTAAGTACCAAAATGGGAAAGAAATATCTAGTTACAATTGAGAATAAATAACCCCATAGAAGGAAATTAACAAGAAAAGTTAAAAGCAGCAAAATCACCAGAATCTAATAAGATAACAGTCATGATATATTAATCATATAAATAAAGGAAACTCTAATTAAAAAGTCTCAAGTCTCATATGAACACATGCCAACCGAAGTGTGGTTTCAGTTTCACAAGAAATAACCTTCAAAACACAAATTAAAGCACTTCAGCGGCACAGACTTGGAGTTTTCCATCATCATTTAAGTTAGGGAATCTTAAATTACTAGCTACTAATACCAGATATTAATTGATATACAAGTCAAACTAATCAAATTAATTAATACCATAAATAAGTATCATTAACCAAACATACATCTTCAGCTTCATATTCATTCTTTGGCTCCAGCTCCTCCCATCTCCATCGGAGCAATCATATCCTGAAGAAGTCCATTGTTTCTCACCATGTCATTAGTACTTGTCATCATAGAAGAAGACACAGAAGAATTGCCTCCACCATAATTGTCTTGATTTTGAAGAAATCCACCAAAAGATGTTGAAGAGTTCATCAAATTATCAGCAGAGTTAACAACATTCAAAAGTGGAGAAATGTTGAAGGAGTTGTTATAATCACTATTATATAACAAAGATGGCAATGCTTGCCGCTGCTGATGAAGCACATTCTGATTCTGATCCTGAAATCTTTGATATTGTTGTGATTGAGACATCGCAAATTCGTTTCCAAGAACAGAACTACCAACGACACCGCTAGTTGTGTTGTGATGTTGGTGGACCTGTTCTTGGAAACCAGAAGCATCAGGCATGATCCCAAGGTTAGCAGCACGCAATAGAACCGGAGATAGGTGGGTGTGTTGGCCTTCATAGCTGGTTAGCACGATCGAAGAGTCTGCAGCCGAACGCTCTATACGCTTCTTAACCTCACAGCTCGCGGCAGTGCAACGGTAGTAGCTCCTATTTTGCATCACACAAGATTAAAAAAAAAAAAGTAAGCCAAATTGGAGAGTATGTGTATACAACAGTTACATATATAATCTAAATGGAATAAAAAATAAAAGTTTGATTTTTAGACAAAGCCTTCAATCTTAGTGCAAGGGAATCAAATGCATCTACTTTTGCACTCAGATCTAAAGGCTATATATGTAATAGTATCTTGATTTGATGGTACATGTATGTATATACCTGGGAAATGGGCTGTTTTTGACTGGTTTTTGGCCATATTTGCGCCACCTATAACCATCATCCAAGTGATCAACATCACTCTTTGTCTTGAAAGTAACTCTTGCTGGTCTAATTAGCTTCTTGTTCTTCTTCTTCTTTGGCTTCAACCTATAACACCATCAGTTTCAGCTTTATTCAGTAAATCAAATCAATATTTTAATGTTTTTTCTATTACTTTTCTTATTGTCAAACTAGCATACAATAAACAAAAGTAAACAAAACGGCAAGAACACATGGAAATGACACTGACAACAGTGAATAACCCGGAAACGCCGCTCAAAGTAATTGAATACACAGACACACACAAAAAACATACATCATCTTCAACTTCCTCGTCTTCATTTGTAACTGCTGTTTCTTTTTTCTCTTATTAGTCAATTAAAGTTTTTAATTAATAAAATAAAAAAAATGATATTTTAATCAGCTTACTGTTTCTTCATCTGATCTTGATCATTTTGATTCTCTACAAGTCTGATTCCATGATCTTCATCTTTCTCTTCTGCTTCATCTCCTTCAAGTTCTTCTTCTTCTTCTTCATGTTCATTCTCTGCTGCTGTTACTTTGTCTGCAACAGTACCAGCTTCATTGGAAGATGAAGAAATTGAAGAAGAAAGGGAGACAGGGGTGGCCGGATTATTCAAGACCTCAGACGCAGCAGGCGATGGTACCGGTAAAGGAGGCAGCTGGGTGGTGGCAGGTGGTGCTGACATGTCAGCATCAATGGTGGGAAACCAATCGAATAAAGTAGAAGAAGAAGTGAAATCATTTGTACTCAACAAATCGATGTAACCAGCAAAGGAAGAAGATTGTTGATCATCAGATTGTGATGGTGGGATCATGTCAAAGATGCTGCATGATGGTAAAGCAGGTGAGAAAGGGAAATTGATTACACAACTTCCCTTGTTCTTCTTGTTTGGAATCTCACCTGAAAATGCTGTTGTTGAAGAATTCGCCATGTTCTTGATCGCTTATCTCTCTTCTCTACTGTTTGTTTTCATGGACTGTGTGTTTGTGAGTGCTATATAACCTTTGCACATATTCCTCACCTTTCTTTCTCTCTCTTATTTTTCTATCTTATTTAATGAAATCTGTTTTAACTCCAAAAAAGTGAGCCTCTTTATTAACTCAAATTTGTTTCTAATAGTATATGAGTAGATGACAAAGGGATTAGAAGATGAGAAAGAGAAAGGTACGCTTTAGGGGTTTTAGTTTTTTTTTTCTCCTTCTAAAATTGTTTATCCGACTTAAAGACCGACTAATCTGGAGATTAATTTTATCGTCCATTAGTGGAACTCAATTGAAATCACATCAAAGTTCCTTCTAGATTAATCTAACACAAAAATTTGGCATCTAAATTATTTGAACATAAGACATAGCAAAGATCACACTCTTTTTTTTGTTAAAGTAAGAGTACGCTTCTAAATCTCAAGTCTTATACCACTAGAATGAGATGTAGTTTTTTTTAGTAATTAAATTTTTGTTTGCTCGAGTTATTTTTAAGTTTGACTTTTGTCATTTTGGTTTTTCAGTTTCATTTGAGTTTCCAATACTTTTAGATGATTATACATTTTGGTTATTAAACCTCTGATTCAACAATAAGAAGAATGAAATATTTGACAGACTTATGCAAAGATAATAAATACAAAGTTTGTGACTTATAGAGTCAAAATTGAACCAAAAAAAATTAAGGAATTAATTAAAATGAATTCAAAAAACAAAAATGAATGTTTGATATTATAGTCGGATAATCACAATGAACTATTCTAATTTTAGAAAAACTATGTCATGTGCATTTTTAATATCTTGATGTGTTGGACAAAATTACGTCGACAACATAATTTTGCTAAAACAATAGATTATAGTTTTTACTATGATTCCCTGTAATTTTGTCGAGTTCATTTTTACCATCAAACAAATGTAGCTTTTGCATATCATGCGATAACTCATCGTGATTTTGGTAAATTCAAACGATCTCATGAACACAAAGATCAAAAGGGTAATTTATCTTAATTTTTCATTTAATTATATATTTTTTGTTTTTGGTGTGTGAATGGAGTTTTGGATTTAGTCGAGTTGGAGTTGAGTATTTGGAAAAACAGGTTGGCTAGGGAGGTTTCCCACCTTTGCATGGTGACCGGCAACAACCGGTTTTCAGACTAGATTGAGGACCATGTGTGGGTCCCACTTCACGCGGTTATTTGACTGGTAACCGGATTTAGTGTGAACGAGGGAGTGTACACGTGGGATTGTAGTAAAAGGTTTTACGCTCTGATCAACCGCATGTGATGGTCCATTGGTTCTGTCTCTCCCTTTTTATATTGATTCTCTTTTTAGTTTTTCCTTTTCGCGCTATTTTCTTTCTTTTTTAATTTCTCTTCTTACCAAATTCACCCTTCATTTTCTTCAATTTATTGTTATCTAACGTTCCTTTTTGTCTCATTTTAATGCACTTGCGCAAAATATGAGCATCTATTTCGTAATCCAGGGAAAAGAAGTGAAAAGTATACAGGCTCATTAATACATATTCATCTCAAATTACACGACATCTTAATATTCACACAATATTAAGAAATGTAATTAATTTTATACAAAAAAATATATTATGAATGGAAAATTCTATAGTGAATTCGTGAAAATGACTTTTCTGATAAAGTTAACATTATAACATCAAAATTGTAGTGAGTAACACTCTACTGTTTGTACAGTGGCATCAAAAGTTCAGTCTCCATAGTATTATCAATTCATCAGATTAACAAGACTACACTTAATCTAATTTTATCTTACCTTGTTTTAAGTGTAACACTCAAGACTATCACATAATATTATCAAATCCGTTTGCATGTTATAGATGTCAAAGATAAAATAGTACCTGTAAGTCCAGGATGTTGCAGGCATTACTAGATGAATTACTATTGATCATTAATCAGTAATCAACAATTTAAAAATAAATCAAACATTAAAATTAAAATTAACTTTTTCAAAACAGTCAGTTTCCTGACTGCATCGTAGAAGCTCCCATTATGAATTGTTTTATAAAATTGTCCTTAATAAATAATATATGAAAGAATTGAAAGAAGAGAGATCAATAAATAGCTAACGATATAATAGGAAAAGTAAAATTGATGTTTCATTGATATTGTAAAGCGGCATAATTTGAGACAATTTTTTTTCTTTTAAAACAACGTATATTTTTATTATTTTTGCTTTCGCACCGGTTTCCGACCCACCAAAGGTGGCTGACTAATCTGACTCGTACGTAGAGGTATGCGCATTGGCAAGCAAAAACAACATATAATTTATGATGGAGGAAGTAACAATTAATGTATCTATTTTGTGATTTTTATTTTGTATAAAAGTTTGTGTCTTTTTAATAAGTGTCTTGAACCTTTCTCTAAGCATTTCAAAATAATTAATTATTCTCTATAAATTTAAATATTTTGATTCTAATGAATAGAATACAAACATTTTCATAAAAATACTTACCGCTTCTTATTTTTAAAGAGTGTTCTGGAGGCGGTCGTTAACATTTTTTTAAAAGTTTTAGGATTGACTAACAACAAGTGTTCTAAGACTATTGTTGACTATTGTTTAGAGAACTTGCAAAAAAGTAACTTCATCTTAAAAATACAACTATTTTTGACAAAATCTTGAAAATACAACTTAAATACATATAAAAGTCACATTACACAATTTTCTATGTAAAATTTATTACTTTTAATCGTTTAAACATTGTTTTAAGTACACTTGTTAGTATTTTTAAAGTTTTGTACCGGACAATCACGTATGTGATTTTAAAAGTGATTCAAAATAAAAGGCAAACATTTTATATGATATGTAATTATGATTGATTGACGGCATAAAAATTATCTATATTAACTGTTTATATAAATTAAATCTCTATTATAGATCGACTGAATTTATAAACCTTAGAATACAAGCAGAAGTATATGTTGTATATTGGCTTCAAATTGGATTTGCAGGAAACCTAAAATCGCGTCACGATTTCAGGCACCGTGACACGATTTGATTGGCAGGGAGCAAGGTACTTTGAGATGGAAAATCGTGACACGATTT
>Ga0228711_1003690_pt1 | contig 23765 bp, 8 predicted proteins | sample MedpolnodulmetaG_2_FD_177996 | JGI IMG/M metagenome (GOLD analysis project Ga0228711, IMG submission 177996) | Root nodule microbial communities from Medicago polymorpha collected in Santa Monica, California, United States - brown nodules | ecosystem: Host-associated > Plants > Roots > Nodule...
GGGGGGATGGTGGTGGTTGGAAGAGAAAGTTTTTATAGAACTAATGATAAGGGATAACAACTGGTCCAACCCAGTGTATTCTTCAGAGAGAAAGTGTTTATAGAAGGGGTGGTAATGGTGATGAAAACGACCGATATTAGTGATGATTTACCTAAAATGAAAAAGAATGTATGATGTGAAATTATGCTAATCCAAACGTCTAATTTATAGATATATTTGCGGGATAATTTGATAATATGGGTGTTTCTAAAAATATTAAAAAAAAATCTAAATTAGTGAAACAATATAAAAAAAAGGAGCATGTTAGTTTTATTTTATTTTAATGCTTTCTAATTAATGTACAATTTGAGAAACAAACAATACAGTATTAAAAAATTGTTTGCTTGTTTATTTAATAATTTTTATTGATGGGATAGTGTTAGCCATCTTTTATTGATGGGTAAACAAGAATTTCCCTTTAAGCTATCGTTCTATAAAATTAAAAATGTTGAATTAACTACGCTCGCAATTGACTAACAAAAGAATTAATTAAGCAAGTCCCTTGGCAAACCTAAACACATCACCCTCTTCATCTTTAATACACTTCACTTGATTAGAATCTCTTGCCTTTCTTTCTCCTCCTTTAGCAAACCTAAAAAATATATTTTTCTCCCTCCTTAGTGCCCAAGGGTTGGTATGAATCAGTAAAATTTTTGAGTTCTTTCTTTGTTCACCGTCATCTTGGTCTCTTTTTAACTCTCTTATAATTTTTCCAAGTTTCAACATTTATATGGTGACATTTTCTATGGTGGCATTTACTGTGCACAATGCACAAATTTTTGCACATGAAATAAAGTTACTACTAGATCAATCTTTAAAGCTTTTCCTTTTAATTTTAACTTCACTCTATTTTCTTCCACGAACAAGATTCTTTACCTCAAAGTCCAAACATCTTGATTCTCAAAAGGTCTTTTTTTCGACTTTTCTAATTTTATATGCCATCTTTTCTAACGTTATATCATACTAAATAATAGTAGGGAAAAAAACATAGGAATGATTCGGGATGTCAATGGGTATTCACGAGTACGGGTAGTATGATATCTGTTCCCGTCCCGTTGGATAAATATGGTTCCCGTATCCGTCCCTATATCCGTGCAGGTATCTCTATACGGGTAATCCACGGGTATTTAGATACCCATGGATATCTGCGGCTACCCATGGATTTTTGATTTTTTTTTGTACAAAGAAAAATTCAACTTTTAAAGATCCATACATAAGATATTCCATTCAAATTTCATAATCCATACCATAACCATAATCCAACAAAAATCGTGATTCTTACATAATCCCAAGCAAATTCATCATACCATAATAGATATGATTCTTACATAATCCATGCAATATATATATACACATACATGGATATTTTAGTAATTTATATAATTTATTAACGGGTACAGATACCCACGGGCACGAGTATCATCATATCTGTGTCCATAAAGTAACAGGTAGCTAAATATCCGTTTATTATATCTGTGGATACCCATTTAACTACCCGTCCCGTGCCCATGACGGATTTTATCCGCGGATACCCGCGGGCACGGATTTTTTTGCCACCCCTAGGAATGAAAAATGTAGAAATCATGTGAGTGTATATGGAAAGAGTCATAATGGAAAATCCAAGTCTAAATATTCTTTTCCCACGCACGCGTACATAAACAAACATTCGACCAATCCTATTTCCGAGGATGTAGAAATATTGTTTGAGGTAATCATGTCTCAAAACATAATCTTGACATGGTCATCCCATAAAATTTTTTATTTTCTCTCTAGAAATAATTCTTGTCATTATTTTGTACTATATTACAAAATGTAGAGTATCACATTCAACCACAAAAAGTATATCACCTGGAGCTAAACAACTGCAGAAATTTTTATACGTAAAAAATCAAGTTGAAAAATTATGGTGCAATTTTTATATTGACTTTTTTTATAAAGTTCTTCGGTTATGGACATAATCTTAAAATTCACCTTATATTCAACTTGCTTTTTCATGGTTTATTTATTCAAAATAGCTACTACATATAAAAACAGAACCAATTATTTGTGCAATCCATATATAGGTGTACCTACCCACGCATTATTCTCTCAAATGCTCAATAGATCCAAAAATACACCACGTGCTATAAAGAGCCTAAAGTGAAATGATAATAACATAGTTGCAAAAATAAATAAATAAAGATATTAATTATGCTCTTTAACTAAAAAGTATTGCCAATATATTTTCATTCCAAAGATGTTTTAATTACATTACACAAATATACTTTGGCTCATCCATCTACACCATGCCACTAATATGCACCAACTCAAATTAACTTAGAATTTTTTCATATAAAATCTAATTGAAAAGAGAGTTCATTTTGCAGCCAAACTTGCATAATTAAAACGAAAACAATTTTCTCATATATATAGATCCAAAGTTCTGTTTTGTATGTACATATAAGAACTTAGTGTTCAACTTTTAATCATATAACATGAGTTTATGCTCTTAATTAACTTTTTTTTGAAAAGATGCTCATAACAATTTTTTAGCAGGCATCAATCAAATAAAGAGCACCACTATGATTATCACTACATACATGTTTGGATTGTGGTCAAATACCAAGAAACCACGGTGACACCATGATAATTTTTTTCAAGCTCCAAGTTTAGTTTCTGTCAAAATCACAGTGATCCACCGTGATTCTACTAAACTTACCGTTAATCCAAACACGAATTTTAGGTTTCTTTCAATTTTACTTCTTGCTACCATAATAAGGAGAGGCATAACCATTACAAGGGGATCCACAACTATTATATGGAGAAGCATAACCACTATAAGGTGAACCACAATCATAAGGAGAACTAGAGAAAGTTGGAGGAACAAGAACAGAAGAAGATACCTTAAACCTCTTACTACTTGAACCTTCACAAATATCAGAACTATCATCATCAATCCACCCCATGAGTTGTTCCAAAAAACCTTGATCACCAACATTAATATTAGCATTATTATTAATCTCTCCTATATCAGATCCATCAGAATCCAACCCTAGATTCTGAAATCCAAACCATTCAGAACTACAATCAGAAACACTAGAAGGGTAGTTATGATGATTATCACCATCGTTAGAGGGAACAATGATGCTAGGCTGCACAACTTTCTCAATGTTCTTCATATCCAAATCAGATATTTGATTGTAATTATGATTCCTACGGTTGAATATGCTAGCAAAAGTAAAATGATCACTCACTCTACTCTTTGAAAACTTGTTGTTATGATGATCACTTGTTCTTGCCATAATACTTTGAAGATTCTTGCTCAATTTTGCTTTCAATGAAGCAAAAGTTAAACTGTTTTTTGCTTCATTTGTTTGTGGTGATGATACTAGCCCTTGATCATCACTGCATGGTGTTGTACTGTCTGTTGATACTGCTAGGGCGAAGTTGGTTCTAGCATTTTCTCCGCGTAAAGCTCGAGCAGCTTCGTCGTAAGCTCGAGCAGCTTCTTCTGGTGTGTCATAGGTTCCAAGCCATAATCTTACATGCTGAGATGAGTCTTTGATCTCAGCTACCCATCTACCTGATGGCCTTTGTCTCACACCAATGAATCTTCTCATGGTTGGTTTTTTTGATTTGGTTATGTTGTTTGTAGCAGAAGCATATTTTGTAGCTTCAGTTCCAGACATAATTTTTTTTGCTTTGATTAGCTAAAAAAATTGGTTTTGGATTTGAGTGTTGTTTTGGAAGTGGAGTTTATATTATTGGAATGATAAATGTTAGTGATATGTTGTAGTATTTATATGTGTAAAGTTTTGGAATTCAGTGAAATATGATTGCAAGAATATAGAATATACCCATCTCATCAATATTTTATTTGTGCACGTATGTCTTCAAGTGTCTAACATTTTTAATACTTATATTGTGTGCTTGATTTGTACTTGCAAGTTGATCTCCCTTCAACTTGGATGAGTTTATTTGGTTAGTGAGAATTCTTCCAACTTGGTAATATGTACACTGTTGGTATTTTGGGAGAATCTAAATCAATCATTATGTTGAACTAAGAACAAATACACAAGTTAGTTTGGACACAGCAGCTTCACTCACAACCTTAAAATATTATCAATGTGGCCTTCTAATGTGGTCTTCTGACACTTGACACATAAATATTCTCTCCTTCAAGTATGAGACTCTATGCATCTTTTATCCAACATCAAGACCACTCTTGCACCTCAATAAGCCAAACCAAACTCTGATACAAGTTTTGGGACTTGAGGGGAATCTAAAATATCTGAGAATCATCACATTTGGCTAAAAGTCAATACACACATCACATCTTCATTCATAACCTTAAATATTAGATACAACGCTCCTTTCAGTCATATGAAGTCAACATCTACTTTTCCAATACATATGTGTGACCTCTAACTCACATTTTTCCCATCAATTGTTGAGTGTATTAACAAATACACGTGTTTATACATACAAACGGATTTTGACAAGTAATTTGAGTTCGAGTAGTTTACATTTCGTCTTCGCCAAATCATCTTCAGATAATACATACAGTTGATTTGAGATTAAACATAAACATCAATTAATTCATCACACATTTAATGTGTGGAATCCAAATCCCTTAGAACATTAAGGTTGTTGACTTGTGACTTAGAAGTTACATGTTTAAATCTTAAAATTAGTCCTTTTTTTTCACGTATATAAATAAGTTTAAGGCTGTATGCATCTATACTCTCTAAAATTCATCGCATGAGAGTCTCGTACATCGGATCACTATTGATGTAATAAACAAAATATGCAAATTTCGATCGTTGAACAAAGATTGAACAACTCATATTTCGACTTTCAACCATCGGTTGAAATATGCAATTGTTGGAATTGTGACAAAAGATAATCCAAATTCCAAAATATCACCCTTCTAGAGGTTTGTGTTTACAGTTTTGTGATTTTATGGCTTGTTGTTGGTGATTTATATGCTGAAGTTAAAAAATATAGTACTAAGTGAATAACCAAGTCAACGTTTCCTCTTTGGGATTAATGGTACGTAGGACTATTAAGGTGGTCAATTAATATTTTGCTAAAGTCCAAATTGAACCGTGTTAATCAGTAGTAGCCACTAAATCTTCCAAACTCAAATTGTTTTTACAACGTATGCCTGCAATCTGCGCCAAGAAACAGATATATCCGCCAACTTCAAGTAATATTGATGCATGTAAAATTTTTGTATTTTGTAATTTTGCATAACTAATAACTAAATTAAAAATTGTAAAGGATAGATAATTTTACAAAAGAGTACTAAATAGTTGAGGGTATAATAGAAAATTATTTTTCATTAATACTCCCTTCATCCTAAACTGTATGACGTTTTGGACATTTCACACGTATTATGAAATGTAAATATATTAGAGTTATATAAGTTTTTCGTCCCTATAAATATAACAAATTTTGATTTTAGTCCCTAAAATATAAAATTTGATGTTTTCATCCTCACAATTTTTTATTTATTTTAGTTTTGATTCCTAATGGATATAATTTTGACATCTTTTTGAATTTTTTTAAACATAATATAAATATATAAAAGTTGAACATAATAAACGAATGTAGAATGGATACATCTTGATCATAAAAGAGTTATAATCTTAACATTCATATGAACATAAATTGGCCATTAAGGACCAAGAACAAAAGAAATTTTTTGTAAGGATGAAAACATTCTATTTTATTTTTTAGGAAGTAAAATCAAAATTTGCTATATTTATAGGGACAAAAAACTTATTTAACCCTTTATATTATGTGTGAAAGAGATATTATGAGTTGTTTTACAAAATTGTCCTTAATAAATGATATGAGAAAAATAAATGAAAGAATTGAAAGAAGAGAGAGTAATAAATAGTTAATGATATAACAGAAAAAATAACATTAATGTTTTATTGGTATTGTAAAACGACATATAATTTGGGACAATTTTTTGTTTTAAGTTGACATACAATTTGAGACGGAGGGAGTAGTAAAAGAAAGATGAATAATTAAAAAAAAAAAAAGAGTCATAAATAGTTGAGGGTATAGTAAAAAAAATAATATTTAATGTTTCATTGATATTTTTTTGAAGAAAAATTTCATTGATATTATAAAATGATTTATAATTTTGAACAATTTTTTTCAACAAAACGACTTAATTTGGAACCTAGGGAGTAACATTTTTACCGATGTGCAAATTCACATGATTAATGCGGTTAGAAGGAATCAAATATTTTTTTTAAACGCTAAATATTTATTTATTTATTTATTTTAACGGCAAAATTTATTAATAGTCAAGTGTCTACATAAGATAAACAGAGACTGGGAAGACAGAAACAACATAAAAAAGGGCGCCGTATATAAGCGGAACACCCAAACATCTGAAACGTCAAAAACACCAATAAAAACACCACCCAACTACCACCAACACCAAATAAAAGCTGATCACCAAAGTCAACACCAAAATCAACGCCAAATCCCCAAATAACAGCATAGACCAAAACTCATACTCCATCTCAAATGCCCACATGAACAAATTTCAAAACATGGATCGTTCGCTACTTGCATCAAAACCCCTCCAAAAACCCTCAAACCGGCCCAAACCCTATAAATAACACCTCCCTTCTCTTCACCACAGTTGAGCCCAAGTGAACACCAAAAAATGACCTCCCAATCTCGAATCAAAAGCGATCGGCCCACCAGACTCCAGAAACAAATCACTAAGGCACCCTACAACTCTTAGTCCACCGGAGAAGACACCATAACCATCTAAAATACTTGAAACTAAGCTAAATCTTTATTATTAAATTTTAAAAGTTTAATATTCACCAATTTCTATGGTTTTTTTGTGTTCCTTTGCTCTCAATTGTACAATTGATTTTATCTATCAAATTTATTTTCAATTAAAGTTGGAAATTGAAGCTTTTAATTTAATTATGTGATAGTGAATAGTTATGTTATTTGAATATTGATCTAGAGAAAATTTATGACAACTTTCTTTTTTGGAATATAAAAGTTTAGATGAGTTGATGAGCTCCAAAGGCTCACCAGATTTTTACCCAAGCCTCTAGACTAAAAAAAAAACACTTACAAATGTACTTATATAGATCACCTATCAAAAAATCATTATGCTGACAATGAAAGTTCAACACACATATTTGCGGAATATGAGTCATACTCTTTACCAAGAGAAACAACTTTCATCGATAACTGTGACAACTTTTTACGTTGTTTATTAATGTAGTTTAAATATGCGGTCAATTATATTCAATGAATGATTCGTGGATAGATCATATATCGAAACTTATTAATCATCAATACTTCATTAACCATGTTGGACGTAAATGTAACTGGGGTAATAATCATTTTGATTTTTGAATGTGTCACGAGTAGTCACAATAGTCCCTCAATGTTTCTAAATTCCTAAATAATCTTTAAATGTGCACTCTGTTAGTCAAAATGTTAATCAAAATAATCTCTCAATGTTGACAGTAACTCTTTTCATATATGGATTGATATGAGAATAAATACTTATAGAGACTGATATGAAAATAAGTAAGTATATTGAGAGACTAATATCATAATATTAACGAAACATTTTAACGTAAGAGATTATTTTTACTAACATAATGCACAATCAAAGAATATTTAAAAAAGTTAATACACTTGGTGATTATTGTGCCTACTCTTACACATTTAGGGACCAAAATGACTATTTCTTAAAATGTAATTAACCATAAACTTCATCTGTTCAAATTTATATATAGTTGAACACATGATATATTCTTATGGTCAACCGCATCTAAATTGGTGGTTATTGAAGTTATGTTGTGTTTAACTAGTTTCAACACACTAAAAAAAAAAAAAAACTAGTTTCAATACAGTTCACAAATAAAAGAAGGAAGTAGTTTCAACACTTGATATCAATTACATATGATCTATTAAACGTATTTAATCATTTTTTCAATGGAATGAATCATCTATTTGAATTGCATTAATCACTTAAGAATTTGTCGTAAAAGTTATGTAAAGGAAGGATTAAAATTACACGATTCTAATTATTAGGAGATTAAAATTTAAAAGTGAAACTCATTTTATATAAGATAAGTAAAAGTTAATCTTCTTTTTTGTTTTGTTTTGGTCAAAATAAGTTTCACTGTTTCCAACTTACAATCATACAAATTGCATGCCCTAATGATTAAACTCAAGTTAATATTCTTTTAGCCAACTTGTCTCTTTCTTTTTTTGGCATAAGCCAACTTGTCTCTTTCCCTTGTGTAAGTAAATTACTGATCATGTTAATGTGCTGCAAAATTTATCCATAGCTAGAGAGCTTGGGAGTTGGCTAAGCCGTAGCCGAGACTGTTCGTTTAAAGTACAAAGCAGACAATACAACAAGAAGCATACAAAATTAGGGCACAAACAAAGAACGGGTTCGCAACGTTAAATCATAACCCTAATATACATTAAAATATCAATTGATAAAGTTTATTTATAGCTTCTAGTGACGTATTGGAATTTAGCAGTTGTTGATAGAATGAATTAAGGGCTCCACTTATTTTTGTACCCTTGTTTTTTCTTCTGTTTCCATTTACCCTTAAATGCTTTCACCTTATTTTTATATGATATGATTTAGGATTATTTAATTTATTGCAAATTGTGTTTAGCGGGTGAAATTAAGATGGCTATTTTGTCCGATTGTTGAAGACGTGGTCCATTTGAATGATGACTAATCACCTAAATGTGGTCTTAAGATTAAGATGCCACTAATTTCGTTTTTGTCAACTTGGAAGTAAGAGATTTGTCCTTTAATATTGTGACTTTTGGATAATTATGTATTTAATTAGAATGTCGACGCCTAGCAAGTTTTTTATGTTTGTGTAATTATTGCCACTTACCGATGATGATTAAGGAGAATGCTTGCAAAGTTATTGAAATAGTTAAGTGTACGATTTTTTTCTTTTGAACTAAGTATCTTTGTGTGTAATTATAGCTTATAATTATTCGAATTAAGTAGAAGTCCACAAGTAACAAAATGCTCAAGAGTTAACTTTAACGCATTGGTAGAGTTGATTTTCAACTCGAAGTGACTGGTTTAGGCAGAAGTTCAACATCACTAGTCACTAGTTAAGTGTACTTAATATGCCTCAGGCAAACCAACGTAAACCAATATGGTCTTCAAATAAGTTAGATGTTTGGGTGTCATAAATATTTGGTTCGAAAGTTTGATCATAGGTCAGTGTACTATGCAAAAACATACAGCATTATTGGGTTTTGAAGTTGGTTTTGTTTGCGCTACCGCTCTAGGTGTTGAATATCTTGAGAATTTGACTTTTGGATTCTTGTGGGCTAATCACTTTTGCTTCGAGATCACGAACTAGTGTTTATTTTCTAGTTTTTGGATGGTTATGGTGTTTTCTCCAGCGTGCTAGGAGTTTAGGGTGTCTTGGTGATTTGTTTTGGAGTCTTGTGGGCCGATCGTTTTTTATTCGAGATCGAAAGTTAATTAGTTTCTAGACTCAAGATTTTGGACTTCTGTTTGGTGTATTCTTCGGCGGACCGTGATCAATTGGTGGTGGAAATCGAATGAGTTTGGAATAAGAGATTTACGGGCGTTGATTTGGGTTCAGTTGTGGAAGAGAATGTGGGGTGTTGTTAGAGTTATTGTTCGGTTTGGTGGTTTTTTAGGAGGGGTTTTCGTTCAACTAGCGGGAGTAAGGTGTTTGGGACTTGTTTTTGTGGTCATTCACGATGGAGGTTGAAGATTTGACTCACAATTGGGTTACATTGTTATGTGGTGGTTTAACTTTGATTTTGATGGTAGCATTCGATTGGGTGCTATTTTTATTGGTGTTTTGATATTAAGGGTGTATGAGTTTTCTTTTGGGTGTTCCACCTATATATGACGCCCTTTTGTTGTTGTTATGTCTTATTGGTCCCTGCTCGTCGTGTGCAGAAACCTAATTATTAATAAATTTTGCCGTTCAAAAAACAAGTATTGGGTATTTGATGAATATCACTTGAGCGGGCCGGTGTTACATTGATTTACCGGGAAAAAAAAACTCACGTAAATAGCTCAGTTGTGAACTAAGAGACATCAAATTAATGAATTTTAAAAAGGAGATTCATACCCTAAAAACTAACATAACTATTAATTTACTATCATCTTCTTATAAAAAAATATTTATACTCCCTCCGTCTAAAAATAACTAACATTGTTTGATCATATGCATTATTCATATAACATATTTTAACCATATTTTTCTACTGATATATAAAGATACATGATATCATTTAAAATGTCTAATTTGTCTTGATGAATGTTTTCAAAATATATCAACTTTTTGTAATTTTTACTAATGGATAATTAAAGATATTATTGATCAAAATTGTCAACCAGTCATTTTGAGATAAAGGGAGTAATCGGGAAGTTAAAAAAATAATTTCAAATTGAGACGGGGCTATTTGTTTTAAGGCTGGTGTCACATGCTCCCCAAAAGCCTAACTCATTCAAAAATTCCAAGGTTTTGTCCAATTTTCAGTGTAAGGTAGCAAAATCAATGTTCTTAGTCGATGATATCAACTTATGTGTGGGCTCATCATTCTGATAGAATTGTACTTCTCCGTAATGCAGTTGACTTGTTCTTAATTTCCAAACTCAGAGAGTCGTGCTAACTACTTAAGTTCACTATTTGTTAAATTTGTTCAAGTCACCCATTAATTAAGTTGGCAACTTCTGTATGTAATGGCATCATTTGCAGAATCTGTTAAATTTGTTTGATAAATTTCACTATTTGTATAATTTGCATTAAAAATAATTATCAATACTTTTGACAAAATGACACTGTTCTTTAAATAATTTTATCATACCATATTGGCTTGCTATTTCTTTTCAAGTAAATCATTTAATTTTCATAAAATTAACAACGCGGACATTTTTTTTTTTTAAAGTTTTCTTATCTTAAGTGATAGAGATTACCGATATTAAACAACTTTCGTCACGATTGAAGTATCGGGGGGTATATGCAACAACTTTGACCCTCAAGTTAATTAGAGCAAAAACTGTAAAGTATTAAAATGATAGAAGTTGTGTATTTTGTGTTCGTGGTGAATGATGCATTTTATAGGCATTGGTAAGGAGCCGTTGTGGCATTGGCAAGAGTCTTTCGGAAAATTCACAATTAATATGTGAGAAACTTTGGAAACAAGTAATTCAAATAGTACTTTTCGAATAAGTCATTCATATATTAGATCAAATTCAAATATATATCCTAAATTGAGTACCAAAATATACCGAGTACAAAAATATATTTCAGATCAAGTATCAAAATATATTAATTGCATACCAAAATATTTTAGATCGCGTTTCAAAATATTTTCGCAAAACTTGGGGACTAAGAAAACACTTTTTAATAATGATTAAATTAATTATTTAATTTAACATTTCTAAATAATAAAGCATATAAATATATTTTATCAAAACTTGGGGACTAAGAAAACACTTTCTTTTTTTATTTATTTTTGGTGAACCGAAGAAAACACTTTCTAATAATGATTAAATTAACTATTTAATTTAACATTTCTAAATAATAAAATATATAAATAAATATTTTCGCCCGTGCTTACTCTATTCACACTAGCGGAAAGATGGGCACTATCGTGTCCGTCTGTCCGCTCTTTCTACTGTGCTAATGCATGTGATTATTTTATTATGTTTGTTTGTATAATTTTGATTAAATTTTTTAAATTTTTAAATATTAATGAAAATTATTGATATATTCCTAGAATTATAAAAGCATTGGAGTTACCATATTTCTGTTCATAATATTCTGTTTCATCATATTCTGATTTGTTATCACGAGTTCCTTGAAAAGTTGATGCATTATTAAGATCTGGCAGTTAAAATAAATATATAAGAATATTTATCACACAAAAAAAAAAGGTATCACAATATAAATAAGTGTAAAAGTATATAATTTTGTTTTCATCACTAACCAAATGTTGGGGTCATTAATATGTATGGTAATTGATTCTGCTTCATTGTCATGGGTTTCTTGAAAGTGTGTATTTGAAAAATTAAGTGAAAATTTGATTGGGCAAGTTTGGCTCAACGATATCATTAGTGCATGATATTTCAACTTCATTTCCTTTTTCTTTTTCTTTCCGTCGTTTATAATTTTCTCGTCTTTGAAGTAGTCGTTTTTGTGTTTGCTCATTGTCCATTCTTTGTTTTCCTTTCCTTTCATATTCGGACCTTACTTTCTGGTGATCCTCCCTCGATAGTTGACTTTTGCTATTTCCCATTTTTCTAATAAGAACCGTCAAAATTAAAAGATTAATTAATAATGAAAGAGATTTTTGTTTTTTGTTTTAAAGGGGTAATAATGAAAGAGTTAGTAAAAGTACAATGCATATATTTAATTTTTTTTAACAAAAGAAGGCATGAATTTTTAATATTTTTTATTAATGTATGACTGTGATATTTGTCCAAATAGCGACATCCATCATTGCTCCATTTAGGTGTGCTCTATTTACCCAATTTCAAACCATAGATGTGTGACATGTCGCCAAAACAAATTTAAGTGTTAAGATTAAATAGTAAAAAATAACGATTTATTTAATAATTAAAAAAAAAACCACAGTTCTCTTTATATAAAAAAAAAGCCACCTATCATAGTTTTCTCATCGGGAGATCTATGGTGAGAGGGAATAAAATTGGATTTAGATTGATTCAGCAATATATGCGTTGATGCAAACGCCGAATTTTTTTCAAATCTTATCGTTCAATTTTTTTTGTCAAATCGTTCTATTTAATTTGTTATTGGTTTTTGGGACTGGTTTTTCAAATTGAAGACACGGTCCTTAATAAAAAAGACTTGTAACAATATATTTCTATCTAATGTAGCAAACCATAACAACGAACCAATATTTTAATGGTGGTGAGACCAAAAAAATGATGTAAGTCTAACCTATGAATTGGTCGATACGATTGAAAAAAATTAATTTCGTAGAGTCGGTATGATTATGTATTTCGGTTATGGTGATCTTATTATTATGTGATCACTTGAATTCAGTGGCGGAGCCAACAATTTTAGATTGTGGGGGAAATATTCATATACTTGAATCTTAAAAATACTATTAAGAAAATATTATTTAACATTCTTCAAGTTAAAAGTATAATAAACCCCTAATAAAAGAGAAATAATAATACTTTTATAAAAAATTTCTTATCAAATAGTAATACATTTTTATGGATACAAAGTTAAAGTTATTAACGTGAGAATAATGTCTTAAAAAAAATAATGCAAATATTAGTGAACAATTAAAAAAAAAAAAATTAAAACTGAATTGAGAATTAAAATGATAATTTGATTTGAAACAAAATTTTAGGTCAAATACATATTTTCATTTTTTAAGTTTGACAAAAATATCGGATTAATCCTTTAAATTTTTTACGTTTCAAATAAGTCCTTTAAATTTCTTAAGTTTACAATATGTTTTTTAAGTTGTAAATTTAATACACCTATTAAAACTTAACGACCTTAAAGGACTAACCGATATTTTTGTCAAACATAAATGACTAAAAATATAATATTTTGCCAAAATTTTAGTACAAATAAATCATTAACTGCACAAAAGAAATGCAATGCACATCTTGCAAGTCCATCACATCTAAGGAAGTGAAAGGGTTATAGTGGAGGCTTACAATAACCATAAGATATTCAAGGCTAGTTAATGAGAAGGAAGAAAGTGCATCCATTATATGGATAGTCTTTCTAAAGCTAGCCATCAAACCAAGGCGTTCATCCTATTGGTTGACAATGTTCACCATAACCTCATCTACAAAGACTTGCAATGGGGGCATGCAGCTAGCATATATATACCATTATATACTAAAATGAATTAGTAGTGTAGGCACATGCCCACACAAGACTATAGTTGGCTCCGCCACTGCTTGAATTGTTTCTATAATAATAATTTACGTAATTTTTTCCATAACTTGTAATTCTGTATTTATATTGTTTTGTTGTATTGGTTATGTTTTTTTTGACCGCAATTAAAGATTGTTACAATTAAAGAATAATATTTTGGCGTCTATTTCTTTGTCTGGCTCTTTATCGGAAGGTAACTGTATTCCTTCAGACACCACTTTGTTGGATAATTTTCATGTTCCCCCATCTTTCCGTAACTTTAAGGATATTATTGATGTGGTTTGGAAGCCTCCGACCGTCGGTTGGGTTATGGAAAATACGGATGGTTCAGTCATCAACATCTTGCGGAGGTATTTTTCGTGATCATAGAGGCACGTTCATGGGCTGTTTTGCAAGCAATTTGGGTGCCATTTCCATTTTGGAGGCTGAGCTGACAGCCATTATCATTGCCTTGGAAAATGCTGCAAAGTTTAATTGGCAAAACATTTGGGTGGAAAGCGATTTTTCTATTGCGGTGCTTGCTTTCAAGAACTCCGATTTGATTCCTTTCCGTCTTCGGAATCGTTAGCATAATTGTCGATTGGGTATTGCTGCTGTTTGCTCTCATATTTATCGTGAAGGAAACTGTTGTGCAGATAGACTGGCTGCCCTTGGACATGGTGTATCTGGCATGGCTTGGTTTGACAGGCTACCGCCATCTTTGCTTTTTGATTTCACTAGGGATAGAAATGGCCTCCCTAATTACCGCTTTCCCTAGGTTTTTTGTTGTTTATTTCTTTTTCCGCTTTCCTTTGTTTCGAGGGTTTAGGCCTAGTCCCCCCTCCTGTATATATATTTTTCCTTTTTTATTAATATATATGGAGTAGACGGCATAGGATAGGAGACCTAGTGGGGTGCCAACCTAGTTGGGATGTCTCTGGACTCCTTGCCTTATCCAAAAAAAAAAAAAGCAAACCAATATTTTTCTTTTAAAAAAAAAAATCAAAGCAATATTTTGTTTACCTAGAATTAAGTCAACAAACTTTATCCAAATTGTAATAAAACAAAATAGGGTTCATGGTTCACACAAAAATTAGAGAGAACCTAAAAACTCCAATCGTGGATGATTTCTAAACATTAATTCAACCTATCCCAATAAACCAAATAGAATGGCTTGCTTGCTCTATACCAAGGGTTGATTTTATTTATTTAATAATCGTGGATAAGTTCATAAAAGTTTTTGTGTAAGGGGTTTGATTTATTTTCTTTGTTGTAGCTGTTGTTAGGCCTGTTAACGGTGGCTGATGTGCATGTAGTTGACTGCTCAAAACAAATAACACTATGAAAGAAAGCAATTGAAGAGTGCAGAGCGGATTCATCATTCAAACTCGAAATTACTATCAAATTATTGTTATGTAAACAATTTGAATCATAATCACTTATAAACCAGCAAAATCAAATAATATTCCATGAAATTATTCAACTTTGATAAATTGTAACATGAAAGAAAAAGAAAAAAACTTACAGGTTAATTATGAATTCTGATGCAGAGGGCTGAAAGAGGTTGAGAAAAACTAAACAATGCGGGAACGAAACTAAGGTTAGAAACTTCCTTGTCACGTTTGTTTAAGGAGATATTCAATTTATTTAAGGTTGTGAATCATGAAAGTCCAATCTTTAACATTATTTTTTGCTCACGTTTGTTACTACTTTTTTTTAAGGATTTAAAGTCCAATCTTTAACATTATTCTTTACTCATATTTGTTACATTTTGTTTTAATATTTAAATTTAAATTTATTCTTATCTATTTGTTATATGTGTTATTTGTATTGAAAATTAAGGGTATTTTGGAAAGAAAAATTCAACCCAAAAGTGCTGAAAGAGGTAGTTTTCTTTATATATAGTATATATAATTATGCACCTCCCATAGAGGTATACTCTTACTATACAAACATTACTAATGCGTGTGATCTATCTAATGTGGGACTTCCACTTTTTTCAATTCACACTACACTAGTTATTGCCAATGTGAGAATTTGTGTTTAGTCTTTTAACTCAATTTCCACACATGTTCCAAAGTGACTTGAATTAAATCATGTGTAGATGCTAATGCATAGACATATGCTTAGGTTTACATTTACATACACTATACGATTATAAGCCATTAAATCAATAAGTATTTTGCTTAGCATCAGTAGTCGTTGATACAATTGATTTTGCGACGTTAGCCAAACATGTCAACATATGATGAGGGATAGGTGGAGGTATAATTGAAATAGTAGAAGTATATACTCGATTAATAAATGACATTATATGATTAGTTAACGAAGTTTAGTTCTGACAATATGAGTTATCTACTCTTGTTTTATCACGTACATTATACAAACCAAAATACATGTTTAAAACAACTCATTATGAGTGCTCAAATTTTTTTAATTGTTGAACGACTCTGGTGTCGCACAAGTCTCGGTGGATACAATAACTTGGAATACTTTTTTTATGCTGCTAAAAACAACTCATAACAAATGTAAAGTTCAAACAACCAACTCAGAAAAAGGACAAACTTATTCCAACTTTGCTAATGTTTTGGATCAACTTAAAACGTTTAAAATATAAGAGACCAACTTACAACTTAAAATAAACACAAGGGATCAAACATGCAATTAAAGCCACTGCTACTACTACTATAATAATAATAAGGGTCATACAAAATGATTGAAAAGTGGAATATTGAACTAAATGATTGAATTTAAGTGGTTAACAAATTCCAACTAATTGTTTAAAAGAATTTAAACATCATTTTTCATGAAACAATTCTTAACCAAACTTTACAAAAAAAAATGTATGTTGAATATTTCTTTTGATGAAATCAAACATTGTATTCTTTGAAAACCAAACTGTTAAGGTATTTCCTTTCCTTTCAATGACTTTTCTATTCCTTTCTCTTCATCGCTCTACAATGGTGGATCAATCGTTTCACCAAACCCAACCATTGAAGCAAATCGCCATCGACTACACTCCAGAAGTATGTACCCACTGCCCTATCTCCAACACCATCACCCTCAACTATGACCACCGCAGCGGTGCACGATGGCGATCCACAACCCGTTTCCTTCATAGAATCTTCACCGCCAAAATCCAAACTCCAAAAGATAACACAAATGGCCTCAACTTCAACTTCTACCTTTCCTCCCTCGAAGGTGATAAATCACAAGATGAAATTGATTTTGAGTTTCTCGGAAAAGATACCACCATCGTTCAACAAACTATTACTCTAACAATAATGTTCTATATAGTTAGAGATATGTTAGAATTAACTTAAGGTAGTTAGGCTCTGTTTGGTAAACACTAGTAAATAGCTAATAATAAAACTTATAGTGGACGAACTTATAGTGGATAGTTGATAAGTTAACTTGTTTACACCTCTGATTGTATATTGATTGTAATAACAAACTTGTTTACACGTCTGATTGTAAATGAAGTGTAAGAACAAACTTGTTTATTTGTAAACTTTGGTGTCATCAACATTACATATCAGAGAAATGCATATTCCAGTCATATTTGTAGGCTTATGTACTTTTCTGTTTTATGTTTTTTGCAGAAACTTTTCTGTTTTATGTTATTAATATGAATGATGAATTTATTCGCATATTAATTAATCATTTTTTTAGCGAATTTCATTGTATCGATGTACTCTATCAAATTAAATAAATCAAAATAATTTATTTGTAGTCAACAAAAAAACATGGTCTTTCCTTCTTTTTTGGGAGGGACCATATTGATAAGTCCTAGTTTAGTGTGTTTTTGACATTTGATATCAATGGTAGTACAGACTTGATATCAATATTCATACTAGTATTAAAAAGAAATCAATAGGCCATGAAATTAGCATTGTAGTAGGGCAAAGAATATGTTGCATTATTTCGTGGTTTGTGGTGTAAAATCCTTAATAGATCATGATGGCTCATATCAAATTGACATCTTGGATCATAACAGTTGGCCTGAGTACAAATATTTTAAAAAAAATATAGCAACATCTGCCATTGCCTTTACTAAATCCACACTAAAATTTTACATGAAAAACTGAACTTTATTTTTATACCATGGAAGGGGATTATCCTAGTATCACTTGGACTATGTTCATATTAAATTCAGAATTTCATATGTTTTTATATTTTTTGACATTCTAACGTACTTATTTTAAGATGTTTTATGCAATGTTTTAACGTCAGACACACAGTAAGCAGATGTTCCGTTTAATGTTCCAACATCATGCAAATAAACAAATAAAACGCAAGAAATAAATGACAAGAAAGTAAAAGATACGGTGAGTTTGTTGGCCCAGTTCGGTGACAAACACACCTACTCTGGGGGCTACCAGGCCAGGAAGGAAATCTACTAGTGTAGTCCTTATTCTAAAGTTCTCAGCAAACTCCTCGTTTACAACTTAAGACCTAGGACCTACCCGTCTAGGCTTCAACCTAGGAACTCCTAGATCTGAGATCAAATCTCACTATCCTACAATCAATCACAGCCCCTGTGGTTATCAGATTCAAACACACAAATGGTGAAGTTACCTTCAAACACAAACTACAACCTTGCTAAAAAGTTTTGGTGTAGCACAACGAGTTACAACTCAATAAACAGTCCTTAACATGTATGAAGGTGATACAAGAAAGGCTCACAATAAACAAACAGTGCTAAACTTGCATCAACACAATACAAGAGTAGACACACAAAGAAAACGACTCAAAACACTAAAAACTAATCTTTTTAGAATGACGACTTGAATATATAATTAAGTCTTGAAGTCTTCCTTTTATACTGAAGCAATACGGGCTCAATAACCTTGTTGGGCTTCAGAACAAATTGCAGATCGTTCAGCTGATCTACATCACCAGAATCAGTGACAAGTAAGGAAAGTCCTAAAATGTAGGAACATCTTTAGGAACTTCCAAACATATCCAAATATTCCCTAAAATATTATCACTCTTTTAGGAATAACAAAACGGCTGATTCTGAACAGATATGCGCGTTGTTTGGCCAATAAGATATGAGGATGTAGATTCCTCAATAAGATAAAGCGCATGTACAAATAGACATAAACCAAGGCACACTGAACCGTGCCAGGATGTTGGAACATCATATCCAACATCTTACAGAAATGCCTAAAACATGTTGGAACAAAGTATCCAACAAAACAAACATGGATATTTGTTTTATCAATAATGCAGCCAATACAAATACCCAACAATCTCCCCCTTTGGCAAATTTTTGGCTAAAACAAATTGAGACCATTTTAGATAAGGTAGAGGGATACATAATTTCCATTTCTTCAATCAGTATGAACACACACCAATGAAGAAACATCCAGCACAAAGTCTAATGAGATGCCTTAGATAAACTTCTTCAAAACATCATAAACTCACATCCATGAAGAAGAAGCAGAAAAACAATACCACTAATGGATTTTAAACATGTGCACAAAACAAAGGAATACCTCACAAGATCTTCAGTCATAGCTTGAATCAAACAGACATGAAGAAAGAAACATTATACTCTTAACAGAATCTGAGTTAAGAGATAAAAAGGCATTACTTACATCAGAGACATGCAACAACGGAGTCTGTTTACCAATAAGATAGAAGCATAGTCTCACAAGAATAAAACAAGCACATGAAAAATAAATTCCTATGCTACAATCATCAGGTCAGGGAAAAATAAATTCCCACACAGGTTTGGATGTTCCAACATCCTTCACCACATCAGACAGGAGCACCTATCACACATATCAGCAAGAGAAAAATAAATAAATTTCCCATACCTATAGAGTACTGACATCTAGATGTTTAAAACATCCTACTCGGGCAGCCCTAATCTACGTCTACCTTACTAAGGGTTTCAAGAGAATGATTCTATTACATTATAACTTTAAGTCGGACATCTAGGTCCTTGTTTCCCTAATTACTAACCACTTAATTTCTAGTTTCAGTAAGGCACCACCCGACCTAATGGGTATCATCCACTGGGTACCTACGTCTAGGGTCAACAATTCCTATGGTATCTTTGACTAATTAATAATCACTTACTTCCTAGGTAGATAGTTATCAATAAAAAGATATAAATATCAATATATAAGCATCCATTTAGTGATAGCAGTATAAGGCCCTGTCAGAACCTAAGTACTTAATCTAGGGTTGCACCTCTCGCAGAAATAAAACTACTTCTTAATAAAACTTAATAGCGAACAAAAGAGTAAATAAAATAAAATAAAATAAACGACATATAATATTAAATAAATATCCAACAAAAATATACAAAAGTTCATCTTAGAACTCTAACCTAAAAAGATTTAATTCCACATGGTAACTAAAAACAAATTACTATAGATAAATACATACCCTAGAAAATCAAGGAGAAGATAGAAACTCTCCTGAAGCTACATAGTCGCCTTCCTCTTGAACTGCCACAGTTCTGAACGAGAAATTCAGAATGAGGAAAGTTGGTATTTATAGTGAGAGTTTCAACCTGGGTTTGGGATAAAAGTTAGGGTTTTACCCAAAATAATAACGGGAAAAGACGCTTGCGCCCCGCATTTTCAGATGCACGGGGCACATTGCTAGTGTGCCTAGCGCATGAGACAGAGGGTAAAACCATGCCCTAGGCATATGGATGCCTAATCCATGTGCTAGGCACATGATTCCTGTGCTAGGCGCATGGTGTCTCCTTCTTGGGCCCAAATTCTCCGATTTTCTGTCGTTTTAAGTCTTCATCTTCAAATAACTTGCCTCAGGACTTGGGAATAGAATTCCTCCTATTTGTAAGTCTTCTGAGGCCTCTTGAATCTTCATTCTATGTTTCCTTCAATCTTCACATTTCTTCGAATGTTCTTGATTTGCCGATTTGCATGATTTCTTCGTGAATTACTTCAAACCCCCCTAAAATTGTTATGTTTTGGGAAAACTAGAATTACAGACTCAAATAAAGAAAACATTACAAAAGTCTCGAAATCATAGGTAATTGTTCTAATACTTCTCCTTTTTACTGCTAAAACCTAATTAAAATAACTGATAAACATGCTAAGAATAACGTAAGATGACCTGTCATCACATATACCCAACAACATTCATATCACATAAATCATGAATTCATCATTTAACAACAATAAGATCATCATTTTCACTAAGTTAAGCCAAATTCTCAAAGTAATCATTTCAACACATATCAACAATGAAAATTAAGCGTCAACCACAAGTTTTCAACAATTTTCATATACCCAAATTTACCACATAAATTCAAGCACAAAAATTACACATATAATCGTCAATTTTCACAATTCAATCAAAAACAATTATGACCCATAAGCTAAAAACTAGATTATAGATTATTAGGTACAACAAACCTATCCCCCTTACCTTGTTTCATCTTAAGCTTAGATAAACCACCAAGATCTTCTCTCCCTTTGTGAATCCTAGCTCATCTCTTCAATTATCTTCAATTGGGTCTCCCTCTTTCTCTTTTATTCTTCACTTCTCTCTCAAAATTCTCTATCTCTCTTCTAGCCACATTAGTGTAATGTGTGTAAATGAGCTAACCCTAATTTTCCGTCATAAGTTATCTATATATACTCTTCTTCATTGGTCTAGGTTACTACAATTCATAATGGGCCTCAAAACTCTTACCATTTAATTCTAAAAAGTTACTACTCACTAAACTCTTAAAACATTTCATTATTTTACTATCTTAAAATAATTACTCCAAATTACTACTAACTTAGTAAAGTAACTATTCACCTCAAACACTAAAATAATCTTCCTTCTAAAATTACTAAATTCCCTTGCTCCTCAAATGACAAAAATACCCCTAGGCCTAAAAATGACTAAAACACCCTTCTCCCCTCAAAATCCACTAATCCCAAGTCAAACACACAAACAAGCAATTAAACACATATGAACACATAATAAATAAAAATAATAATCCTAGCGAAAAACGGGTTGTTACATTAGTGATGGATTAGCCTAGCATTCCTTTGTCTGATGTTGCTCAGTTTAAGGGAGGGATTGTTAGGAGTTAGTGCTTATCCTTTAATCATGCTTAATGAGAATTAGGGTTAGTTTTACTTTGTTACTTGTAAATCAAGCTAGCTTAGTTACTAGGATACATTTGCTATATATAGGTATCCAAATTTTGTAAATCTTAATTGAATGAATAACAAATCTTTTTCACCTTACATCAAGTTCTAAGAGGAAAATCTCAATTGCACGCACACCACTCTCTTTTGTACATGCACTCACCGCATTACACAATGTTTCCACAAACGACAATCTGCCGCAACCTTTAATCCGTGGTGAGAACGTGTTCATCCATATTTCTCAGGCAATGTATGAAAAGGGGTTGAGGTATGCAAGAGGAACCTTCGTGGAAGGTTGGTTTTGAACAAGGGGGACAAATCGTACACGGCGAAGGAAATTGAGGTCAAGCTTCAAAAAAAAGGAAAACTACCGGTCCTTGGACATTGCTTTCTTTAGGTAGGGTTTTTTTATAAGTTCTCTTTCGCCTCTAAATTCGATTTACGTACTGTTTGGGCGATGGGAACAATCAATTTGAAACCGGGGGTGTTAAGACTATTTGAATAGGCAAGGGGCTTAAATATGCATAATCAAAGAAACACTCACGCGCAAGTCTGGATATGCTTAATGGCATTACCGCAAGAATATTGGATGGAACGTACGATACGGGAAATTGCAAGCGCGTTTGGCACACCGCTGTTCATTGATAATGCAACAACAAAGAGACTTTTTGGCCACTATGCATGAGTTTTGGTTGACATTGATTTTTCTAAGAAGATATTCCATGAGATTATGGTAGAGAGTGAGGGATTTGCTTTTGGTGTAGAGGTGACCTATGAATGGCTTCCAGACTTTTGTTCTCACTGTTAGACACTTGGGCATGATTTTACTAATTGTCGTTGGTTGATCTTGAGGAAGGAAGGCATAGTCCCTCAGGGGAAGGTCACAAAGGGCAAGGCGCAGGTACCTTTCAAGAATCTTGAGTGGGTACCCGTGCAGGAAAATCTCTCCGGTATTGGCTCTTCAAAAGCATTTGTAGATCATACATACCCTCCTATTTCGGTTACAGACACAGTTACAGATACAGTTGCAGATGTTGACACAATTATGAATCCAACAGAGCCATAGACACACTTAGTTTCTGATGAAGTCCCTCAAGGGACTCTTCCTTTGAGACCGGTGTTGGAATTGAACCATGTAGTGCACGATGACGTGCTTTCGGATGTTGATGAACATGTAAGTTCGGTAATTCAGGAGGAGTTGAAGATTCCCCGGATTCAGGATTCACCTGTGACGAATACATCCTTAGTTGTGCATGTTGGAACAAGGGTGTTTCACAAGTCACCTATTGAGTTTTGACAATAACAAGGTATTAAAAATAATCAATTGGATATGCTAAACAATTTGTTCAAGTGTGCAGGATCCATAATCAAAGTACTATTCTTAGAGATTCTGATTGAACAAGTTCAAGGGCAAAGGAATTTATTTGAAGCTTAAAGCATCTGGAAGAATGCGTCTGAAGAACTGCGTCTGAAGAAACGAGTCTGAAGAACTGCGTCTGAAGAAACGAGTCTGAAGAAACGAGTCTGAAGAAGAGCTCCTGAAGACACGTCATCAGAAGCAAGAACATCAGAAGCGCTGATCATCAGAAGCATATCTCGCCAGAAGCTACTTCACCAGAGTTGACAAAGGACAGTGTACGAAGTGTACGGCCACGAACTCTGCAACCACCTTCTC
>Ga0228711_1003693_pt1 | contig 23760 bp, 13 predicted proteins | sample MedpolnodulmetaG_2_FD_177996 | JGI IMG/M metagenome (GOLD analysis project Ga0228711, IMG submission 177996) | Root nodule microbial communities from Medicago polymorpha collected in Santa Monica, California, United States - brown nodules | ecosystem: Host-associated > Plants > Roots > Nodule...
AAAAATATCCTTAACAGTAGATTCATAGGAAAATGAAACCATCATAAGTGACCGAAAGATAGGTAAATTTTAGTTAAAACTTATTTGACCTATGATTCAAACTCGTATTTTTTTTTCAAAAATTTCTTAATACAAGTTCATAAACCAGTATAGCTCAATCATTTGATTACAAACACTTTCTCGTAAAAAAATTATGTTACCACGTGTTTAAATATAAGATCTCGTTAAGAACAAAACACGGGAATTCAAAAAATGGTAGTTGTACTAGATTGTCAACGATCAATATTATTTTATAAGATCGGAAATGTTAAAGAGTGCCCTTGAGGCATTGAATAAAGGAACAAAAATATAAATTTTTTGTTGGAAAGTGATAAAAAGTGGCCATGTTAACTTGTAAAAAGTTTACAAATTGTTGTTTCCAATGTAAAACTACTAATTTTGGTTATCTTAATCATTGCTCTGGCGGCACTGGTTAACAAAACTCTTATAAGTTTACCATTGAAGAAGAGAATTAGTTATAACTTTCATCACAATATTTATGACAAATTGCACAAAAAAAGATGTAACACAATTAGCGTATGTTGGTAATAAATCATGAGTTTTGCTAACAAGTGTCTTAAAGACATCTGTTAAAAATTCAAAAATAAAAAGGATTGCTAAATTTTATGTAAAAGAAAGTTATTTAATACTTTCAATAAGTTGAATACACAATTTTCAAGATAAAATTTTTACTTTGGACTTCTTAACACATGTCTTAAGTGCACTTATTAACATTTCCCATAAATAATCAATACAGTTGCAAATTTAAAATACTCCTATGTTTTATACAAAAGACAATAAAAATCTAAAAAGAGTCTAATATTTAGTACGAGAGGTATTAATCTTTGTCCCTAGACAAACATTTGCAACACACATACAAATATATAAGGTTTTTTTCTAGATTACCTTTATATATAAAGCACATAATGGTGTATATGATTTACTAAACTGCTTCAATTTCAGGTGCTCATACATTTGGGAGAGCACGTTGCCTTTTCATCCTTGATCGATTATACAACTTCAACAATACTGGCAAACCCGATCCAACTCTTGATACAACATACTTAAAACAGTTGCAAAACCAATGCCCTCAGAACGGAACTGGAAATAACCGTGTCAATTTCGACCCAACTACTCCCGATACATTGGACAAGAACTTCTACAACAATCTTCAAGGTAAAAAGGGTTTGCTTCAAAGTGATCAAGAATTGTTCTCAACACCAGGTGCAGATACCATTAGCATTGTCAACAGCTTTGCAAATAGCCAAAATGTTTTCTTTCAAAACTTTATAAACTCAATGATTAAAATGGGTAATATTGATGTGCTTACCGGAAAGAAAGGAGAAATTAGAAAACAGTGCAATTTTGTTAACAAGAAATCTTCTGAATTGGATCTTGCCACTATGGCCTCTACAGAATCAATGGAGGGGGAATTGGTTAGTTCAATCTAAATGAATGTGGGTTACTTTAGTTGAAATGTGGTGATTGGAATTCACTAATAAAGAAAAGTGCTAGCTAGGCGCATTTGTGCCATGATGTGTATGTTATGTGCTTTATGTGTGTAAGACAACCTTCTTTCAATGTAATTTTCATTATAATATCCTCTCTTTCTGTCACAAGCTTTGTCTGTGTTTTTTTTTTACAACAAAGAGAAATTTATTATAACAAAGATAAATAACTACAAGTACTAGATGCAAATTTAGAAATAAAGTACAAAATATAGTTAACCCTCCCAAAAAAAGTGAAGCAAAAACACTTGCAAAAAAACAAAATCCCCTAAACCAAAGAGCTTACCATAATTAAGTTTTTCTGATGAAAATAGTTAATTAACACTAGATGTAAACCCGCGTGTTGCACGGGTCAATAACTAAATTATTTTGTATTTAGTTATTCATAAGACATTGTAATTCTTCTTCAATATTTAACATAGGATGCCTTTATAAAACAAAGAGGTCAATATAATTTTTACCTAAATATTAGAGGTCAACATATACTTGGATCTTAAATTATTTTGGATTTAGTTTGTAAATTGCCAAGAAAATAGTACAATAAGTATGTCATTGAAGAAAATATGGTATTATTAGATTTTGTTTTTCTCCTTTTTCAGAGATAGATGTTGCCTTGTTTGGGCTATACTTTGAGAAGAAGAAAAAAATAGAACAACAACAAAATTTTGAACATTGGCACTTATGCGAGGGCTTGGTCGTGGAGATTGTCACCACTCACCACTAAGTATTTTGGACGGGCATTTTCATTTTCATCCAGCTTCAGCATTTATTATTTGTGTCATTTTATTCAGTTTACAAGTCTATTTACAAAAAGTTTCTCTAAATCTAGTTGAAAAACTGAAGTAAAATGTTATCAATAATCAATTGTTAAGACCGAAGAATAAAGTCACTTGATAAAATACATTGTATCTTAGTTTGTGTTGGCATCCCATTAAGGAAAAAAAAAGGGCAATACGGCAACACTCATAAATGTAGTGCCCATTTGGGGACAAACACCTAAAATGGGAAGGAGAAGATTGCAAGTGCATGTTCGAAGTTTAAGTTAAATAGCCTCAATTGATCGATATATAGTAATATAAGTTGATGGATATTTGGCAAGTGAACTAAATTCAATTGAAGGAATAAATAATTCGTTTTTACGAGGACCGTTGTTAACTTCTACTTAGCAATTTCATTAATAATAAGGATGTATTAAATTCAAAGGTGCCCTAGGCAGTTGATTAGATTTTTGTAACATAAACGGATTAAAAACAATAAAAGTTTGGTTTTAGAAAATTAGAGAGAAATATGGTTAAGACCTTCGAATCCTCCGAAGTTCTCCTATGGTAATTCGCACTCCTAGTTCAATCAATGATTATCTAGTTCAACGACAAATTAACAAAGTAACTCTACCCAATCTTTTGGCCTAGAATTCTCCCCGCAAGTAACAACCCCTTAATCTCTTAAGTGAATTCGAAACCGTTGGAGGTTTTAATAGAACGTTAATCCCTATGTCATAACCTAATAATGATCTATCTCTAACTTGATTACTTAGGTTAAACCTATTACCTAGACCAGAGTCAAAAGTCAGGGTTAGTAGTCATTCAATCTCTAAAATTAATTTGCATATTCATAAAGTTAGGGTTAGTAGTCAATGATAAACATACAAAAAGCATTAAACACAAAGTAATATGAATAAAAACTAGACTTTCAATGATATTCAAAGGAGTTCAACAAATTAGGGTTCCCATAGGATTACATCAGATTCATCTCAGTCTCAACCACAAAGAAATTAGTTACTCATAGCTAAAGTACAAGATAACTAACATAAAAACAAGGATTCATACATGTATTGGATGATTGACTATGAGTGGTGATGGTTGCCCACCAGATCTGCAAAGCTTATGCTCCAAAATATGCCTTAGGTCTCAAAATTCATGAACCCTTATGTCAAGAACACACTTTTCTATATATAGACCTAAGAAAATCAGCCCCCGAGCCCACAATTTGGTGCCCGACTCCAAAAACGCGTCCTCCTTTAATGTAAATTTGGCGCCCGAATGTAAGGATTTGGGGCCCGAAAATTGTCGAACCAAAAGGTTCCCATCTGCATCAAAATCGGCGCCCGAATGTAAGGACTCGGGGCCCGAATTGCTTCTTTGTGGATTCTTGCTTCTTGCACTTTTTGACCATTTTTGCTCCATAATTACAATAAATTTGTCATAAAAACTAACTAAAAATATCTAAGAAAAAAGAGATGACAGAGTGTCATCAGAAGTCAACCATAGTGACTTCTAAAAGCCAACAATTTGAGAAGCAAAATCAAAATACCTAGTCCTTAAAATGAAAATTCCACGAAGGCAGTGACAAACCTGATAGTAAATAACCTTGTGATGGAAAAAAATTGTTATACACAACTAATAGATTATTTAGGGCTGGTTGGACCCGTTTGTTTTAGATTCTAAAAATATGGATTTTCTTTTGTATTTTTAAAACTGATTTTTTTAAAAAAAATTTACTTTAAAATAGTAAAAGTTATTTCAAACTCATTTGATATAAGTTTAAAAAGAGATTCTGCATTCACTAACTTAAATATTCATTGTTCGAGATTTTACATAATAAAAATCACATATTTTTCTAAAATGACATCTTTTAAAAATGATTTTTATGAAAAGCTATTTGAAATAGCTTTTTTTTAAAAAAGATTTTTTCAAAATTTTAGTATAAAAAAAAACTATACCCAAATGATGAAATACTTAGAATGACATTTTAAGATAAACTATTCAAACGGATTTTTCATTTGAAGCTTTCCTTAAAAATTTCTTTGTTAAAAAAATTATAACAAAATCACATTACACTTCTAAAATCTATTTTAAAAAAAGCTATAACAAACGGGCCCTAAATATTATAAGGATGGGGTAAAATATTCCATATAATTGTACTTGTGTTAAGAGTCTATTTAGACCCTCTATTTCTTGCTACCTGTAATTGAGTCTAGTTACTACAAATGTTTAACATTACGATGAATTAACAAAAGAGTTAAGAACAATGAATCAATACGGTATTAGTACCAATCCTAAACTAAGAACATATATAATTTCAATGAGCCTTAAGACTCAACAAAAAGAAAGAAAGAAAGAAAAAAAGGAACAAGTAGCTACTGTTAAATTGAGTATGTGCAGATTATTTCAACAACTTCATTATCAATAAAAAGGAAAACTATTTTTAACAATATTTTTGGTAGTACTGTCAAAGAAGCAATATCTTTTGAAGTCTAACTTTATAGATCAGTCTGCCACCTATTATGTTATCAATATAAAACAGATGAAATAGCCTTGTTGACACCATGTCCTCCTTAATTCTTAGAAGATTTAACAAGTATATTTTTTTTAATCGGCAAAAAAAAACAAAAATTAGTATAAGATAGTATAATCTACAAGATAGTATAATCTACGTTCTAATTAAATATATGAGCAATGATTCAAACATGACTTTCACCCACAAATAAATAGGCATTTACCTACGGATAATGTATAATTGACAGTAAAATAATTAAATTCTGGACTTTCACCTACGAAAAATGACATTTAGTGATGGATTTTGTCCGTAGGTACAAGTTTTTTTTCTTTCAAATTTTGAGGCCCTTTTATGTTTGAGGCTCTTTGCCAAGGATTTTGATGCACTTGCACAGGGCTGGCCCTATCTTTGACCCAAAAACATTATAAAAAAGGAAATTATTCTTAAAGTAAGATAAAATAAAAATGCGACACAGCCATAAATACAACAACATGCTTTGTTCAAAAAAATAAATACAACAACATGCTTAGTTTCTCTTTATTTTCATAGTCAAATTTCTTCCGCTAATCAAACCAAGTGTAGTAATATATTTAATGGTGTAAGAATTTTTAGCTAGATATCAATTAAAATCTCCTTAAAAAAATATATGAATTGTTAAGAAATAAACTAAAAGCACAAGATCAAAGAAGAAGAGGAGGAGGAAGATGAAAGCGCTTTGTATTTCTCTTTTCAAGTGTGTCTTTACGGTACAATATGAGTCCTATTTATAAGACACAAGATGAGTAAGTGAGTGATCAAGGCAATTAAGGTTCACTAACTATTCACTTACTAATGGGGGTTATAGGAAGGTGGAAGACTTAGAGATGGACATCAACTAAGTCATTATTTCATAACACTCCCCCTTGGATGTCCATCAGGATATGCCTCATTAAAACCTTACTAGAAAAAACCCAATGGGAAAAAATTCTAGTGAAGGAAAAAGAGTACAATATCCTTTTACATAATACATTTATTTCTCCCCTTCTAACAATACAACCATCTCTGAGTCGATGAAGACCAATTTTTCATATCAGTTGTTCAAAAATTCTGCTTGAGAGTGGCTTTGTGAAAAGATCTACAAGATTATTACAAGACCGAATTTGTTGGATGCTTATATCACTGTTCTTATGAAGATCATGCGTGAAAAAGAATTTAGGAGGAATATGTTTTGTTCGATCTCCTTTAATGTAACCATCTTTCAACTGAGCAATGCATGCAGTATTATCTTCATAAATAATTGTTGCATCTGTTCTCCCGATAGATGAACCACAACTCTCTTGTATGTGTTGAATTAGAGACCTTAACCAAACACATTCTCGACTTGCCTCATGTAGTGCTAAGAGTTCAGCATGATTTGATGATGTTGTTGTTATGGTTTGTTTCACGGATCTCCATGAAATGGATGTACCTCCATAGGTAAACAAGTAACCTTTTGTGATCTTCCGTTATGAGGATCTGACAAATAACCTGCATCTGCATAACCCGTTAATTCAAATTTTGGTACTTTTGAATAAAACAAACTCATATCCATTGTACCTCTAAGGTAACGAAATATATGCTTGACTCCGTTTCAATGTCTCCGTGTAGGTGAAGAACTATACCTTAAAAATAGTATGAGTTGTTGCACTATCAGCGAGGCACATATCTCCATTATTGAGGTTAATGTTAATACTCATTCAATCTAAAAATGAACAAACAAGAGATAAGTATAAATATAAAAATTAAATAAGCGTAATATTTATCATGACTAGCAATGGAGGTTGAAAACACACTTAAAAATAAAATTTTATTATCATTAGCATAAGAAAGTTAAAAACATAACATAAAACTTAAAACTTTTATTATCATAGGAAAATCAAAGGCACTCTTAAACATGATTATTTATTGGTGGGGTTCTATTTCTTGACACTCCCATCTCCAATGAGATGATCAATATTTCCATCAGGATCAGCAAAGAAATCAGCAGCATCTAAGTGGGTAACATCCATATTACCATAATCATGGTCATCATCTTCACATGCAAAATGAGTTTCAACCTTTTTATCTTTATTTTCTAGTGATTGTTGGTAAAGATCAACAAGATGCTTTGGCGTGCGACAGGTACGACTCCAATGGTCTTTGCCTCCAAAACGATAGCAAATATTCTCATTATTTTTGCTGCATTGACCAACCTCATTCTTTCCGACATTTTTCAACTTCTGGTGAGAGAATGTGTTTTTGTAATCTCCATTGTGATTACGATTAAGACCACGTCCACTACCATGACCTTGCCCACGACCAAGAGTTTGTCCATAGTGATCATGCGTTGCTACATTCACTTCTGGGAATGGAGCACTACCAATGGGACGAGCCTTGTGATTTTTCATCAAAAGCTCGTTATATTGTTCTGCCACAAGCAGGCAAGATATCAACTCAGAATACTTTTTAAATCCTTTTTCGCGGTATAGCTGCTGCAGGAGCACATTAGATGCATGAAAAGTGGAGAATGTTTTTCTAACATATCTGCATCGGTCACTTTTTCTCCACACAATGTCAATAGACAAGTAATTTTAAATACAACTGAGTTATATTCGGTTACAGACTTAAAGTCCTGTAAACGCAAATACATCCATTGGTAACGAGCTTTAGGAAGAATGACAGTTTTTTGATGGTCAAACCTTTGTTTTAAATTGTTCCAAAGAACTTGTGGATCTTTTACAGTAAGGTATTCATTTTTCAGATCCTAATGAAGGTGGTGAGAAGGAATATCATGGCCTTAGCCTATTGTTGATCAGTTGTTTCGTTTCCTTCTTTAATAGTATCTGCATGACCTTCAACATTTAAATGAATTTCGGCATCAAGGGCCAAAGCCAGATAATTTTTCCCCAAAATATCAAGAGCCTCAAAATCATGTTTTGCAAGGTTCGACATGAATAAAAATCTATCTCTTATTGTCTTCCCTATAATAGAGATTTGATGGAAAGAGGTTAAATTTGTGTGGAACTTGGATTGACTCATAGAAGTATATTTGGGATTCTTTTGACTCACTCTCCACTACTTTTTAGGAAACCATAATTTTAAATGACTTTTTGAATATTACATTTATTAAAATAAATCATAATTTATCTCATGAAAAAGGAAAAAACAAACGTTCACACACAAGAAAAAAATATATAACTCCCCTGCCTAAAAAAATATATATAAATCCCCTATATAATGAATCAAAATCCCCCTCTCCAAGTACACCACCCAAAACAAAAACCTCTCCAAATCTACTGTTTTAGTTTTCTCAATATCTCACTTTTCTTGAGCCATGGCACCATCAAGAAGAACATTAAAGAGAAAAAGCAAAAAAATTGAAGAGAAAAAGCAACAAAAAACAACATGCACCATGTTCTTTTGCGGCCATACAATCACTTCCAAAAGACTTGTTAATCGAGGTGGGTGCAACTATAGCCACTAAATATATATTGTTTGTGAAACTGTTGTTACATATGATTAATCATTAATGAATATATGTTTGAGACTCATGTTGATATGTTACATAATATGTATGATATGTAAGTTGTTCACTTTTATATAATGAGATTAGATGACAACTTATTTTTATGAGCGGGTGTGTGGGCGTGTGTGGGCGTGCGTGCTTGTATGTGTGCAAGTGTGTATCTTTATTTTTAATGCATATAGCCTTAACTATAAAAACGTGTGCAAGAAACTAATTATAAGTTGTTTTAATACAACTTCAAGTGAAATAAAATATTTTTAAAAAGAAATTAATGATCAAATCAATATCAATATTGAAAAGTTCACACCAAATCACAACTACAACAAATTTATAACAAAAGTAAGTATACATGTATCTATCAATTCAAACATGCATTATTAGTATCCAATAACCACAAATAATGTTTATATGCTCTTTGAGAAAATTATTTTAATATAGAATTTTTTATATATATTCATATTTGGGCCAATATATCAATTATAATAAGGGTTGTTTTATTATTATGAGTATAGCCTTTTTTTTATTGGAGTATAAGACTAATCTAAAAAATATACTTATTGATTACTTTATTTTTTTATTTTAATTGGTGTGTCATTTATTTTACAAAATGAGTATGCATGCGATTTTTGGAGCTATTGAGAATTACAAAGTTTACACTAGGCATATCGCTTCTGTGACTCAAAAAATATTTAATAAAACAAAAAAGGAAATTATTCTTAAAGTAAAATAAAAATAAAAATGGGACACAGTCATAAATATAACAACATGCTTAGTTTCTCTTATTTTCATAGTCAACTTTCTTCCGTAATCAAACCAAGTGTACCAATAGCACATATAGTAGATGCATGAGTCCGCTAACCATCAACTCATCCATCCACACTTAATGTGCCAATTATTTTAGTCTTATAACTTAAGGTAAAAATGATATTCTCCCTATAAAACAATTGTCAAAGGATAATTATGCTTTAACTAATAAAAAACCATCCCTATAAAAAATATTAAAATTAACTAATCCATGTTTTTAAGCTCTAGTCGATGCATATGAAAAACATATGTTGAAAGATCTCAATCTTTTAAATGAAATTCATTTATCTTGAGATATAAGACTCATTGTTTGTATATTGAATGCAATAAGCTTAGTTTAGAATTAGTTAGCACTATATTTTTTGATATGAGTTATTAATTTACAAAAAAATGTCTAAATCACAGTTTGAACCTTAGTTATCTTGAGATACGACTCATTGTTTGTATGTTGAATGTAATAATCTTAGTTTAGAATTAGTTAGCACTATATTTTTTTGTTGAGTTATGAATTAAAAAAAAAAGTCTAAATCACTGTTTAAAAATGAAACTCCTCGTCATTTTTATTTGTTGTCTATAATGAATGTCTAATGAACTGAATAATTTAAAAATATTTTTTGTGTGAACTTGTGTATGTTGCATGATCTTGGTGCTTTGGTAAACATTCTAAACACAAAATAGGATCTATCGAAAATATTCTCCAAAATTATACTTAACCTTCCGAATATTTTGGAGACCTTGATTTGTGAAAATGTCTTGTGAAAAATGTTCTGAGCAGACAAACTTTTAGAAAATGACTCTAATAAAAAAAATTGTAGGTTATTTTTATCTACTTTAAGGTTGCAGGACTGAAACTATTTTGAGAAAAATTAAGACGCAGGTTGATTTGAAAAAATGTTTCACAAAACCTAAATTTTATATGTTTTTCACTGCTAACTCTGAGTTGAAACGAGAAAAACCTAAATTTTATCGTTTATTCAAAATGTCAGAAAAATTTTGTATGAAATTTTAAAAGAGAAGCTTTGTCGTCTTATGAACAACTACTCAACTAGTAAGTTGAACTTTCCAGTTAGGAAGTTTTTCTTAGAGTTTTGTATTCATCTAAGCTTTTGAATTGTCACATAGTATCGGAGTGACATAGAGTCGTACATGTGTTGGGTAGGAGAGTTGTAGAGGTAAGGAAGTTCACTAACAACATTATGTATTTAAATAAAGAGAAATTATTCATAGACACCCTTTTTTCCTAAACCCCAATATACACCCCCTACGTGGCATTTTGTTTTATTTTTTATTTTTTTATACTCCGGAAGCTTCTCTTTCTCACTCACGTGCTCTTCCCTTCTCTCTATTATCTCCTTCCTTGTTTTCATTCTCTCTCACCGTGTTCACATAATCCAGTGGCATAGAGTTGTACATGTGTTGGATAGGAGAGTTGTAGAGGCAAGGAAGTTCTCTAACAACATTATGTGCTTAAATAAATGCTTTGGATTGTCTGTGTGTTGTGTGTATGATTATTTTTAAAGGACAATGCTGAGATGACTTGTGGGTCCACTTGGGCTTATATGTAATCAATATGATATAAATATGTTAATTTTACTTTCATATGATTTTGAGTAAATGTATAAAATATATATTTATTGTGAAAACGTTGTCACATGATTAATGAATATATATTTGAGTGACATGTTTATATATGTTACATAATATGTATGATATGTAAGTTGTACACTTTTATACAATGAAATGGCAATCGGGTGCTCATGCATTCATGGTGTACATGGTACAATCTTATTTACACCTAAAACTAAATATCATGTCAGCCGACATAGGCAAACATGCAATTTAACTTTAGGCAAATAAACCTCCAAGCTGATGGAAAGTTAGGAGAGTGCTAGGACAAACGATCGACGAAAACTGATTATTCTTTCTCAAGTCTGCTACTAGGTATGTCGTTCGTAATGGTCTCAGAATAAGTCAATACTAAGTCTGACTAGACAATGATACATACAATCCATTTTCCATCTTTGTAGCACCACTAACTCCAAAGAGAGGTGAGGAAAAGGCACATTCGTGATAAAGTCGTAAGCCATGGAATGTGTCAACGATCCTGTTGTGAAAGAGGACACTTGCAACTGAATGTGGGGCGCTACGACCCTCTCAAAGAGGGAAAATCATGCACTACCTACAAAATTAGCCGAGCAGAGGCGTGACACTGTAGAGCAAGTCATTTAATAGGCATATTTTTTGCATATAAATATGCAATTCGCACGTTATAATCAGACAAATTCAATCAAACAAAATAAAAAGCTTATTTATAATTTTTTTTATTTCTTTTATCAGTCCATCCTTATCTATTTTTTATGTATTTCTTAGTGTTCCTAAAAAAATCGTACCTAGCACTCTTATGGAGAGGATCCTTAGCTAAAAAAAATCGTCCCTTATTTGGGTAACCCATAATTAAGGGACAAAATTCCTCCCTCAATAATAATCGCTTGAATAAAATGGAATCAGAGTTGAGGCCATCAACCGAACCTTGGCTAAATTCTTGCTTAATCAACAAATTTGGCACGCCTAGTCGGGTAATATGACCTTTGCCACTAAAAAATTCAGTTTCCTATATCATGACTACGTTGGACGTATGCACCTATGGTATGAAAAGAGTATTAGTTTGTATGAAACAAATGTCATCATTAATAGCAACTAGGTCATGCTAACATCGATCGAACAAAAGCCTTCACAAACGTTCGGAATGACAACATTTGTGGCTCCTCCTTGCATTTATGAGGTACAATCATTTGAAAAACCTAAGACTCCATGTGTAATTACCACCTCTATTGTTAATGCAGAAATGCAACACAGTCAATCCAAAAATTGGTTAGGTGTGGTAGTGGGTGTGTAACGGCCACTATTTTGGTGGCACAACTGCAAATACATTTAATACTAAAATACCCCAAATACTAAAATACCTTAAACATTGTCAAAATTCATCAATTAGTCAAAAAAAGATTGTATACCAGCTGGAACATCAAAACTACATACCAACTAAACAATATAATTGTATACATTTTTGAAGGAAAATAAATTGTATACTTGTTAATAAAAAATAATATAGAGTAAAAAGTTAATTATTATTATTATTATAATAATTATTATATTATTAATATTATTAAAATTACATTACCAATCGTCCATTTATATGTGATGGCTCACAATTTTAACTAACCTGGTTGAGGCGGTCGCTTTGGTCGAGTTAACGTTGTGCCGAACCGCTACACAGTGGTCCGCTTTGACAACTTTCCACTTCCAACACGCGCAAACGCAAGGTAGCATGGGGAACCTAATTTTTTCACTCAGCACCGCTATAGCGATCGGCACAACCACTTTTGACAACATAGATTATACACATCTTTCACTAGACAAAAGTTTGAATGGGGATATATGACATCATCTATTAGGCTATTCGACAACTTGTTGACATTGCTAAACACATGGTTCACAATGAGGTTCAAAAAGCCAAGAAATTGGAGACTCGACAAGCCAATTAATGTGACAATTCAATCACCAATATTCCATAAGGGGTACAAGGGAACCAAATTCTAGCCAGCGTTGTTAATTGAAATCAACCGATTAATTCATTGATAAGACCTTAACAAGATAACCTTCATTGACTACTAACCTTGCGGAAACCCAATGCAAATGATACTTTCAACCATGATAACCTTCAAGTTGGACATGTGCATAAGAAATGAAGGCCGCCTGAGGTTGTAGGGTAAATTGACATGCCACAAGTTCCTCCTTATTGAAGAAATACACATGCAAATTATCCATTGTAGCATCCATGGATAAATTATCCACCTACACTGGCTACTAATGTAGCATACCTTCCACGATCTAATGTACTTGTACTACACTCGGTAGGTTTGATGACACCTAGCCTATAAATGAACATCCATGGATCTTAAATCCACTTCATAAATATAACACTTTGTTGGTTCCAGGAACTCATTTGAGAAACAGTGATGTTTAAAACCAAAACAAGTCATGTGGGATTCCCCCTACTCAAGTTTAGGCTCAACCATGCTTCCAATACCCCGAGAAAATGTGTGGAGCATTAATTAGATGCATTTACTACTTTTTTTGAAATACATCCCTCGTTAATACTACTATTTTGTCTTGAAATATAAAAAATCAATATTAAAAACATTAATGCACCAAAGGTAATTTAGTAATAATTATGCATATTTCAAAATTTATTTTATTACTTCAACCATTTTTCTTAGTATCTGCACATTTTTGTAAAGCACTCGTATAAAATATAAAAATGGACAGAGGACTATTTGTTTAGAGAAGGCACGTCACATGTAAAATTGGAAGGAAAACATCACTTTCAATAAGATTTTATGATCTATTCCGGGAAAAAAGTTTAAGATGAAATAGACAACCTAACTATTTATATTAAAGCAGTTTTATGACAGTTTACTTTCAATATTGTTTTCTATTTTAATTTTACTACAACTAATAAATATAAGAGAATATTTAATCGAATATACTCTTTACCATTTTCTTTAACAATTTTTTCAAGTTTATCTTCCCATTTTATTACAATTGCCACATGAATCATCCAACTTACCGTTAATAAATTAAAATGTTTATCCAAGATTGTTCATATGACATGACGCATATTTCTTTTAACTTAACCAATATACTGGTTCGAATTCAGTCTTAGACATATAACAATATTAAAAATTTTAAGGAGAGTTTGTTACCATTTCGCCAAACTTTAAAATAATTATTATATAAGGTACAAAGTTTTCCCAATAAAAAATTCAAAATAAAAACCATACATGAACTTGTTATTGTTTAAACCCACGTATAAAAAATATGAAAATGAAATAAATCATTCACATAATCAAGTAGTATATAGGTGTACACACTAATATTTTAGACTATATTTTATTGGTTAGGGAAATACTTGAAGTCTTTTTTGGGAGGCTGCTGAATCAAAAAGTAAGCCAGGTTGAATAAATTAATAAGTGTGGAAGTGACAAACGAGAAAAGCCAATGCTAAAAATAAAAAAAATGAGAGGGGGTGGAAAAATAAAATATCTATCTATCTATAGACTAACACAACTTCGAAATCACACACAAACTATATATAATTTAATGCAACACGTACCATTTGTAGAATATAACAACTCATCCCCTGTCCAAATTTTATATTATAATTCCTTAAAAAAAAAAAATTATATTATAATAATAGGAGTTAGTAATAACAACTCCACAAAGATTCTGTCAAAGAAAACAACAACGTAAATGCCGGGAAAATTAAGACTTATGGGAACAAATCCTGGTCGAGACACGAGAGCCCATGTTCGGTTCAGCAAGACATTTGACCATTTAGGGCCCGTTTGGATTAGCTTATTTTAGAGTTTATATAAAACAACTTATGCAAATAAATAAGTTTTTATGTATTATTTATAAGTTTTTAAGGTAGTTTATAAAAAAACCGTTTATGAAGATACAATTTTCGTTAGTAAAAGTTTATAAATTAAAATAAAAACTTGTTTATTTACATAAGTTATTTTTCATAAGCTCAAACCAAACGGGGCCTTATTTGACAATAGTCATATTTTTTTTTTTTAGGACAATATAATCATAATAATACATACATTTTAATGAGATATTGATTTATATACATTATGGCATCATGAAGTGGTTTGTATGCATGAAGGTATATGTGTAAAAAAGAATTGCACAATCGATATATAAAGTCAAATCCTTCAATGGGTGTCGAGGATAATTCTTGTACGGTCACAACCACAAATTCAAGTCATTGAAGTGTACCCATATAAAACTGTATATTTGGGGTGATGGTTGGCGGTGATCAAACTGGTGGTTGGCGGTGATTAGAGTAGTTGTCGGCAACCATTAGTGGTCACATGTTAGCCTTCAAATTTATTTGAACTTATAACTTTTAACATTTTCTCTCAATTTTACCCTTGATATCTTAATTAAAAAAGTTAATTGTTTCATAAAACCATATTTTTATATCATTTGATTTTTATTTAGTTTAACCGTTAGCTTTACCGTATGATATTCAAAAAACTTTACCAACCATTTTTTTTATCACTTATAGATAATTTGAAAGGAATTTAAGTTACTTTGTTTTATTACTTTCTTTCGACTGTACTATACATACAGTATATGCTTTGAAATCCTAATCACTTTCTGAATTTATCTCCATGTCATAAAAGAAAAAGTTGATAAATTTAGAGGGGGTTTGAATTCAGCGTACTATAATAATTAAGTGACGACAATTTTCACTGGCCTGTAACACACATCACCTTAAATTCGTATATATAATAATGCGATTTATATATTATATTTTTGAAGACTTGACAAAGTTTTCAGAAAAATAATTACTAAATTTACAAGTGTATCTTAAATATTGATGTATATTCTTATCAAATGTCACTCATGGCAACCACAAGCCACCACCTATAGTCATGTTATGGCCTATAAATAAAGGCACATTTTCTTCCTAGCAAAGCACATCAACTTCAAACACATAGAATATACTATAAGGGGTAAAAAATGAACTCCCTTAGTCTCATAGCAACAGCTCTATGCTGTGTAGTAGTTGTGTTTGGAGGACTACCCTTCTCTTCAAATGCACAGCTTAGTCCAGACTTTTACGCCAAAACTTGTCCCCAATTGCAATCTATTGCATTTCAAATCTTAGAGAAGGTTTCTAAGACTGATTCTCGAATGCCTGCAAGTATCATTAGGCTTCACTTTCATGATTGTTTCGTCCAAGTATGTATACGTATTATTATTCGGTCTTAGAAACCAAGTTATTATTTTTCACTCTGTATTTATGATAATGAAAAATAATCAATAGTTCATAAAGTTAAAAATATCTCCTTAACTTAAGTGAAATGACATAATATGACATTTTTTGTGGATCATATGTATATATGTAGTTTTGGAGATAGAGCACTAAATAACTTGATGATATTATTTATGATTGAAACAGGGTTGTGATGCATCAGTTTTGTTGAATAACACTGCTACTATTAAGAGTGAACAAGATGCTGGTCCAAATATAAACTCCTTAAGAAGATTGGATGTTATCAATCAGATTAAGACTGAGGTGGAAAAAGTTTGTCCTAATAAAGTTTCTTGTGCTGATATTCTCACACTTGCAGCTGGAATATCTTCTGTTCTGGTACATATTTTTAGCCAATTATTTTTAGTTTCAAGAAATGAGTTTTACATAATAATATCATAATATATGTACTAACATAATAATGGTTGAATCAACTTCTTTTATTTTTTGTATAGTCTTAAAATAACACAAATCTATATATATTCACAGAGTGGGGGTCCAGGTTGGTTGGTTCCATTAGGAAGAAGGGATAGTCTAACAGCAAGTCAATCCCTTGCCAATCAAAATCTTCCAGGTCCCAGCTTCAAATTAGATCAACTTAAATCTGCCTTTGCTGATCAAGGACTCAACACGGTTGATCTAGTAGCACTCTCAGGTATGCAAATACATGCACCATTTCCTATATAATAATAATAATAAAAATATAATTTTTTATCCAACGACGACATTTAGATAAGATGATACGAGTCTTCTTCATTTTTACATAAATAAGATCTTGAATTTGAATTAAATCATGAGCCATAGTGATATTAAAATTTAAACTATTGAGGAGAGTTGTCGCGACTTTAGATTTCACACGACTTGATGCATTAAATAGAGGAGTGGGTTACTCAATTATAAATTATTTTTAAAAAAAATGAATTTAGAAATTAATGTGAAATTCACCATTTGATTTTGAACTAACTTGCTTTGCTTTGACTTTTGAATAAATTATCCAATAATAAAAGACAAATTGCATCCGTTAAGATAATTTCTTAGTAAGTGTACAAGCACAATTTATTTTTTCTATCTTAACACTCGGATAAAAAAAAAAAAAAAAAAGACAAACTGCATCCATTAACACTCAAACAAGTTTTTTTGAAAAGTAATTAAATCGTGATGAGGAATTGTTCGAACTAGGATTCAAACTCGAGTTCATTTAAAAAAAAATATGTATCTTACTAGATCTTATTAATCTCTAGAGCTATATAGTACATGATTTACTTAAGTGCTTCAATTTCAGGTGCCCATACATTAGGAAGAGCACGTTGCCTTTTCATACTTGATCGATTATACAACTTCGACAATACCGGCAAACCTGATCCAACTCTTGACCCAACATACTTAAAACAGTTGCAAAAACAATGTCCTCAAAATGGACCTGGAAATAACGTTGTCAATTTTGACCCAACTACTCCCGATACATTGGACAAGAACTACTACAACAATCTTCAGGGTAAAAAGGGCTTGCTTCAAAGTGACCAAGAATTGTTCTCAACACCGGGTGCAGATACCATTAGCATTGTCAACAACTTTGGAAACAACCAAAATGTTTTCTTCCAGAACTTTATAAATTCAATGATTAAAATGGGTAATATTGGCGTGCTTACCGGAAAGAAAGGAGAAATTAGAAAACAGTGCAATTTTGTTAACAAGAAATCTTCTGAATTGGATCTTGCCAGTGTGGCCTCTACAGAATCAATGGAGGGGGAATTGGTTAGTTCAATCTAAATGAATGTGGGTTACTTTAGTTGAAATGTGGTGATTGGAATTCACTAATAAAGAAAAGTGCTAGCTAGGCGCATCTGTGCCATGATGTGTATGTTATGTGCTTTATGTGTGTAAGATAACCTTTTTTTCTAAGTAATTTTCATTATAATATCCTCTCTTTATGTCTCTGTTTTTTTAACATTCCCCCCCTACTAGATGATCATCCTCTTGCATCCATAGGGTTGAATTAGGCTCTTAGATATAAGGATCTCTGGAAACGTGTACCAGCTCTTAGATTACATTGTAGAGACTTTCGAACTTGCAAGATATTCACTAAATTCGTGTCTAACATTTAATCTCTTCACGATTCCTCTATCACATTAGACACTCTTGATTTTAAGAGTCATATTGGCCGCTTAGAGCCTCACATACTTAAAAGGATTGTCAATTGCGTTATTTCACACAATGTCCAGCGATTACGACTTGATGTCACTAGTGACATTGCATTAATTCCAACTAGCTTATTTTCGTTTCAGAGTTTAACACATCTTAAGCTTTCTGTTTACTCTGATGCAGAGCGTAAAACATAGTTCCCAAACTGTCTCAGTTTGCCGGCATTAACATATCTTAAGCTTTGTATGCATTCAAACCATGAAAATCTGTTTCCGGATTCTCTTGATTTGCCGACATTAACTAGCTTGCATCTACAACATTTTACATTTTGTGTTGGCGATAATGACCGTGCCGAGCCATTTTCGACATTTAACAGGTTGAATAGTTTGCTCATTTCCAATAGTACTGTGAGGGGTGCAGACTCTTTGCATCATCAAAGCGTCAAGACTTTTAATTTCTACTACTCCTACATAACAAAATCCATTCCAAACTCACATAAAAACAGCTACAACATGACAATACAACTTAATGTAAATATCAAGAATGCATTGTGGAGAGCAAAACAAAATGGAACACAATCTATATCACACATGATTCAACAAAATAACTTAACTTTCCAACATTACCTAATATATCTATAAATTATTTTGGAAGAGACACATCATAGAAATATGTGTAAAACAGCAACACAAGAATGCATTGTTGAATTCATTTTACCTTTTATGTAAATATTTACCCAATTGCATTAATAGAAATTAGTTCCCCAATTGTTCAATCAAGTAAGTTCAAAAGCAATTATGAAATCAAAATGGGATTGAATCAACAAAAAATTAAAACTTAACAATTAAAAAGTGAACTTGAATCAACAAAAATTAGAACACAAAATATATGAAAAATGAAGAGTAGAATAGAACCTAGACGGGATTGCAACTAATCAGCCTTCTCCAATGGTTCCAGTACTCTAGCTTCATCAGAAGCATATACCCATTGTGGCTGTCTCCGTCATTAGCTGAAATAGTGCGAGATGAGTGACCTGTGGTACTTCTGTGCATGGTTCTCAAACTTGACTCTCCTACTTCATCAAAATTTGATCTTTTCCTTCTCGATTACAACCTTGAAATCTTAGTAATGATGGTAAATAACTTCCAAAAACATCAATCAAAGAAAAAGAACGACTCTGATCATCAAGTAAAAGATCAACATCTGATGAACTAGGAGGGTCAAGTGTGGGAACCATGCATGAGAAGCAAGCTGAGGATGTCATTGGCGAGGAAGAAGATCGAGCTGAATGAAATAGCCTTGTAATTTTCTGTGTTTTATAATACTTGAAAAAAAAATTCTGCTAAATATTTATGTTCATTAAAGCAATAGATATGGGCATGATGGACTTTTTTATCACTCCTTGCATCTCCTCTATATGGGCACGGCAACAGTTTGTCTGCCACATATGCCGGAACACAGCTTAACAATGGAGCTCTTTCCAAAATTCAAAAGCAATGAGATGAACTTTGGCTAGTATCATCAACTCCGCAAAACAAAACAAAAATTAACATCGCTTACCATATTTTAGATAATCAAATAATTTATTAATAGGGAGTACAAGGGTACTCAACCCATTACAAACAGACCAATTTACAAGAATATTAGACACCCCCAATGGCTTCTAACTAAGTATGTGTCTATTAAATTCTTCTCAAAATTCTTTAAAAAAAATCCTCGAAAACAATGTGCATCTAATAAATTATTGCTTCAAAAGACACTTATAGCAGTGCGATAATAGTATGATCACAAATGTTTCTGCAGTTTGTTTTCACATTTGGTTATTCCTTATTTGAAAATTTTGTTAACAAAAAGTAATAAAAATAATTTTTGTTTTCGCATTTAGAGTCCGTATTTAAGCAAGACTTTTTAGCCCAACCTAATCTCGTTCGGGTCAGCCCTAAACGGGTTGGTAACCCGTTTTGGCTGTTATAGATTGGTTGTTGGTACTTGGTATAATTAAATAATTAATCTAAGTTAAAATAATATAAATATTTAATTAATCTAAGTTAAAATAATATAAATAATATAAAATAATAATTTTATTTTACCTTTATATCATCAGTTATATATTACTCTATTTTCTTTCAATTTTTTAATATATATTTTTCATACAATAAATAAAGGATAATTTTGTAAGTTAACTTATAATTTTTCTTTCTCATACATAAATGATTAATTACATTTTTTTGGTAAAAAATAAAAAGGCATAGCCCAATTTAATTACATATTTTAACCTATGTAAAATAAACATAACGATTTATAATTGAGATAGAAGAAAGACCCACTTTGATTTGTCTAAAGATGTTAGTTTGAACTTTGGAATGTGCTTCTTTTAATGTCGTAAGTTTGATTCTCTCTTGTACCAATTTAGGTGGACTATTTTAGCTTATTAAAAAAATATTGAGATAAAAGAAGTTTATTTCTAGTGTTTTCGTAGCACTACTTGTGTGTTCTTCTTAACATTCCACTAGAATAAATTTTCTAGCTTTCTAGTGTTTCTCCATAGCACTACATGTGTTTCTTCCTGAATTTTATAATAAATTGTGCGATGTAGGAACAAAAAAGACAAAGCCAATTCGGTAGACCTAATAGACAGTTATTATTAAAGGATTACTATAAAAAAATATTTATGGAAAACCTAATACACAATTATTAAAGGATTACTATAACGAAAATGTTTATGGAAGGCCTAACAGACAACTCTAGTTGAAAGTCAAATATCTTTATATCGAGATAAAAATCTAACACTAATAAGACATTAAAGAAAATATTAGCATATCACTCTATTGGCAATTTTAATTTAACTATGTCACATGTCATCCTTTATTATTATAAAAGTTAGACTTGATGAGCTAGCATGTTTGCCCTAATTCCTTACATTTTTCCCTCCTAAGCAGGTAATTAATGCTAATCTAATCTCCCAACCACACACTTAATCTCAACCGTTGATTCAAACTCTATTTTCAAACTCCTCACTTTCTCTCTCATATAAAAACGTACCAGTACCACATTTCCATCTTTTCATCTCTCTCTCTCTCCCTCTCCCTCTCCCTCTCCCTCTCCCTCTCTCAACAACACAAACCCTTCTCTTCTCCTTCTTCTTCAAAAACACACACCAACCCTTCATCTTCTACCTTCATTTTGATCATTTTTCGTCCTTCTCCCACTAAAGTAAAAGCATCATTGTCTTCATCTCTTCATTCTCTACAAAACCCACTCGCTTTCCACCATGCCGGAGTTGAATCACCGTCGTTGACCACCGCGTCGGAATTCGCTCTTCATTGCGTCGGGGTCACAATTGGAAGCTTCTTTTACTTTGCAAGGTTAATTGTTAATTTCAGCTTTTGTATTCCTCATTTCTAATACTGAATAATTCATTGTTATTCATTTTGTTCTTTGTTTGGTTTTTTGTTTATTCAATTACGGACATAATCGCAAGGCTTCAAATTTTCATCGCCAAACAACTCAATTGAGAGAGACCTGCAGTCGCAAATCGGTTTCAATTTCGATTGGTTTTTGATTCGTTTCCTACGATCCCCTTTTTATATTCTATTTCCTTCAATAGTTATTTCCTTTAATAGTTTTCGCTGTTTATTTCACTGTTTAGTATTTAATGTTTATGTTTTTATTTCTATCTTTTAAATTTCGAACTATGTTGATCATTATGTAACGCGGCCACTTTTATACTCAGTTATCAGTTGCTATTTCAATGAAAATTCCAATGTTTAATTGTGGTCTATAAGTTTGCATTCAATGGTTCGTGTGAAAGTTGAGCCTCCAGAAAAATAATGAGTTTGCATTCAATGAATTTTTCTTAAACGCGATCAAGGGGTTATTGACATGTATGATGCAGATGTGATATTCATTAACGACTAGTTTTTAATTGCTTTCTTTTCTCTATTTTTCTATTTAGTTTAAGTATTTATCTTCTATGTTGATGGTTTTGTAATCCAAACAACATCTATGAATAAAATTTATAATTCTGCACTTCTGGAATCAAGTATTCTATTTCAAGTTCTACTTGATAATTTTTTCGAGTAATATGTGTGATCTGTTCTGAAGTCAACGATGGCTAATCACATGTGTATTTACAATTAGGTTAAAACTCTGAAAAACAATATTATTCGAAACTTATTTCAATGGTTATTTCGACTCGACAACTAAGGCTTTGTATATACTTTCACTTCTTAGATGTGCCTGATGTCTAAAATTCTTAATTTAAATATGTTGTCAACGTATTAGCATGTCAATAAGTTTATGTCAACATAAAACAGTTTACGCATTACAATCACTTTTAATTGAAATAGCATGTAACGATTAAGCATGGTTAGGAAAGAATAATTAGGTTATTTCCATACATATGTTTTTCATCAAGTCTAACATTTTTCAAAGGAAAATGCTAGATATCAAGAATGATTTTATCAAGAAAGATTCAAGAATGACATGGCACAATAATCACCCTTAGATTTCAGTCTCATTTATTAACCTTTCATAAAAAAAAATACATAACACCCACCACCCCATGATTTCCGGCCAGACAGAGATTTTATTGGCTAACATTAATTTCAGGACAATTTCTTGATAAAATCTAAGGGTGATTATTCTGCCATGTCATTCTTGAATTTTTCTTGATAAAATCTTTCTTGATGTATAGCATTGCTCTTTTTCAAATATCATTTGCAAGTACTAAACATTCTTTAATAACGTCATTCCTATGGAACTTAATGGAATTTAATGATATTAGTTATAGCTTACAGGCAACACTAGTCGAATTTGAAAACACATTTAAAGACCTATAATTCGAATTTCAAATATTTATGAAACTTAATGATATGCAATTGTGATTAAAAGATAAATTAATACTTATTATTGCAGAGGTCAAATTATTTCAATCATTAGATAGTTCATTAGTAAACCAATGACCACACCAAATGTCAACTATTGGTATTTATGATTGACACTAACAACTTTTGAAATTGGAAACGTCATAATGCATTACAAAGCATTTGACAGTAATTGTTTTTATGGTTGCAATGAATAGGAATTATTACTGCAAGAAGTGAATGGTCATTCACATGTAATACTTTCTATATATTTCATTTTGTTGCTATTGTTGTCATAGAAGGGAACATATTTTTAAATTTTTATAAAACTTCTATTAACTATATATGTTTACATTGTTGCGACTTATTCAATTAACTTCTGAGCGGTAGGACCCGTGCGGTAGCACGGGTTAAGAGTCTAGTTTTGTAAGAAACTTATGGTTGGCATGTGAAATGTTTTCTCATGTAAGAAACATACTATTTTAAGCATTCATCTATACTATCCATTTCAGATCTTGTGGGCTGAATTTTTCTTTTCAAAAATACCCTCAATTTTCAATACAAATAACACATATAACAAATAGATAAGAACAAATTTAAATATTAAAAAAAAAGTAACAAACCCGATATATATATATATATAAATATATATATATATATATATATATATGTCTATTTTTTTTTTTTTATTATTTAAAAAATGTAACAAAATATATA
>Ga0228711_1003694_pt1 | contig 23749 bp, 18 predicted proteins | sample MedpolnodulmetaG_2_FD_177996 | JGI IMG/M metagenome (GOLD analysis project Ga0228711, IMG submission 177996) | Root nodule microbial communities from Medicago polymorpha collected in Santa Monica, California, United States - brown nodules | ecosystem: Host-associated > Plants > Roots > Nodule...
AGTTAAAAAAATTAAATTAAAAAAAAAAAAAAAAAAAAAGTTATGAAAGTTAAATGACATACTTCAGGAAGAAAAAAACATAAACGGCTAATAAAATAACTGAAAGCACTTGGGGAGTATAATTCATAAAATTCATAATAAGAAACTTGAAACAACTTAGTTTTACACAAATTACATAATTTGAGAATGTACTAAATTCACCCAAACACTAACATTATTTAACCAATGACTTGACATGTTCCTTTAGACTAGAGAGGCTTGGGTTGCTCTTATAATGGTACATGAGAGGAACCATTCTAGCAGCATTAAGACAAAAATTGGTAAATGATGATGGAAATAAATATGGGTCCAGAGTTTCTTGATTGAGACATTTCCATTCATTTGAAATCATCTCAGCAACATGTCTTTGTACATCTTCACATGAAATATCTTGATGCTCACTCATGTAGCAATTAAGATATGATCCATCAAGACCATTTTGATCTCCACTCTGTATTTGTGCATAAGTAAAATTGGATATCATTAGAACATGACATTTAACAATGTATTTCAACTATTTAAATTTATTTAATGACAAATTATAATTTATTTGATTGTATTTACTATTTATAAATATAATTAATAATATATTCATATATTTCTACCCGTTTATCTTATTATTATATGTATTAAAAAAGATTCCTAAAATTTCTATGCAGTATTCAAATCATGGAAGTTTCTCTTGCCTTAGCTCCTTCTAAATCATCAGAGAGACGAAGAATTTTTGCCACTGAATAAATGATATTTGGAAATTCTTCATCTAAGATAGAAAGAGTTTCCTTTGTTATACCCTTAGCATGATCCATGAGGAAGAAAGCATGGATAAGTACAACATGAACTCCTGTGCTCACAATTCCATTGTTCAAGTATTCCTCTGTTGTTGGTAAAATACCAGACTTCAACCAATGAGCCTCTTTCAAGAAAGCATTTAATAAGCGCACCCACTGTTAAAAACAAAGTTTGTTAGATATACTCGTTAGTTTCCCAAGAGTTTTAACGCTGCTATATGCCTAAGGCTGAATTCGAATCCAAAATCTTGGTTAAGCTAGAAAAGATATTATGAAGTAAAACAACAGTTTATTAGTTTACCGATATTTTTAGTGTATCTATAGGGTTGAATCCATGCTTTTTGTAGACCATTTCAGCAAAATTATTGGTAACTTTGTAAAGAGAACTCAAAGAAACTTTCATGAAGTTGGGAAGATTCTTTGCACCATCCATATCCCATCTGAATTGAGTTAAACAACATTTTAATACAATGCTACAAAAGTTATATCAAATGCTATAAAAGTTTTCTAGCAAAAAAATGAAATCAAATCTCACTTATCTTGATGCAGGACTATAATTATATACATATATTAGCAAATAAAATGTATATACTTATCGAAAGTTTAATACCTATTAACAGCTTCTGTAAATAGAGTAAGTTGATCCAATGTTCCGTGAACATCGAAAATATCATCAATAACATAAACAAGAGAGATTGGTTTGGTGAGCTCAACCCTTTCGTTCGAAAAGCATGGATCTGTAAAACATGCCATGGGCCACATGTACCATTTCAGAGGATTATACCCTGCAAACTTCATCTCCTTGGTCAGTCCAAGGTCTTCCCACCATCTATCAATTTAGGAAATAAATACGTTAGTAAATTGAATTAACTATCTATTCAATTGAATTAACCATAATTTTCAAACGCGATTAACTAGGTATCGTAGGTGTAAGAAAAAATGGATGTCTAAAAACACACATATTTAGTCAAAAAAACGTACTTGGAAACTTCAATGCTCTCATTTTTGTTCATGAACTGAACTATGCTGGAGTTGATTTTAGCAAGTTCATCTAAACAGATCCATTTGTTCTTAGCCTTCAAATCATTAATGAATATGCTTTTATCCATAAATCTTGACAAACCATAGTGAATAGGGTATTGAAGAGTGTTTGAAACATATATAGCTTGGCTATGGTCTTGATGTCTTGAAAGCCATGCTTGAAGAAGCTCACAACTGAGGTACCCTAAATCATTGAGACCATCTTCTCCTTCAATACTTAGTTGGGATGCTTCATACAAGGCAATGAGACCTTTCACATCCTCACCATATTTTACTCTCATTGATTTTTTGCTACACTTCAAGCAGTCAAATAACTCTGCATAACCAATTGTACTTTATGATCACATTAACTAAATCATAGTAAAATCATATATGCTCACATGAATTGTATTATAACGTGGGGAAAAATGTTGTAAACAAAATACTTTTTTTTTATTTTTAGAGTGATTTTTCGGTTGCTAAATTATCTAATTATATTAGTCAGTAAATTTTAGTAAGATAATTATCTTGATTTTTATAATTATATAATTAAAAAAAAGAATAAACTTTAAACTATTTATAATTTAATAATTTTTTAAAAAGTTTTTTGAGATAGAATTAACTTCTCTCGCAAAATATATCAACGCTGGTATCATACGTGTTACCATTAGAGTGGTATACATTTTGTCACACAATCCCTCACTAAATTCAGACTGATCAAGTTTTTGACAAAATTTATGACGGAAATTTTATGCTGGATGTATAGTCACATAGTTCATCGCTAATGTTTGTCTATTTCAATTTTATAACATATATGTAACTTTTCTCTCTTGTTTCGTCACTAATTTCCTTCACAAAATCACATTTCTTTAGTTTATACTTGAGAACCAAGAGAATATTTTGTTTTTTGTCAAGTAGTCTATTGATTATAAATTCACTCCTTAAAGGTGAATAAGCGAGGAAACAGGAATTTAAACCCCGAACCCTGCATACAGCAATGTCCTTGTTGTCAACTGAGTTATGTTTACGGAGACAAACCAAAGAGAATATTTAACCAACCTGCATTGACATAATGGCCTCCTTGTCTGAGCAAACGGAATGCAAGTGCAACTTCATAGAGTTCATGGTTACTAACAAAATCAATTGGATTGCTGCTCAATGTCAAAAATTGCTTTTCAAGAGCCACTTTGATCTCCTCAGCAAAGTAGTGTTCAATGCCAAGCCTTTGGATGATGTCAATCAAATGAAAATTCTCAGTTGGATCTTCATTAGTAACAAGTTTCTTGTTAACTTGCTTACACATCAAAGCTTGCTTGACATAAATACCATCCTGAAACTGTAGAACAGATATTGATCATAACATTGAAATAAAAAAATACATATATATTATTATTTGTACTTTTCTATCAACACACTTAATTACCATGCTTGAAAACTGAAATTAATTCTTTGATCAGAAAAACTGATTTTACTCAAGGAAGCTGATGAGTATCTTGTACAGGAAATGATGATATGTGAGGCTATTTATATCTTAAATAATGCACGTGTTTCATATTTAATAATAGAAAAATGTTAGGCTTAATTGCACTTTTGGCCCCCTATCTTTTCAAAAGTTGCGATTTTGGCCCCCTAACTAATTAAAATACAAAACAGCCCCCTATGTATTGGATCTTTGGCAGTTTTGGCCCCCGAGGCCACTTTTGACTTAGTTTTCGCTGACGTGGCACCCACATCCCTTAAGTAAGGTGCCATGTGTAATTAGTTAGGGGTGCCACGTCAGCGAAGACTAAGTCAAAAGTGGTCTCGGGGGTCAAAACTGCCAAAGATCCAATACATAGGGGGCTGTTTTGTATTTTAATTAGTTAGGGGGCCAAAATCACAACTTTTGGAAAGATAGGGGGGCCAAAAGTGCAATTAAGTCAAAATGCTAATATGTCTACAGAGAAAATTTGCATCAATCGTACAATGATTTTGTTCATTCAATTAATGCTCAATTTTAAGATGACGTTGAAAGAAGTTTTTAAACTCAATTTGGTTTTGGTGATCAATTGGTTTGGTTCCACTGAAATCGATCCCACGGTGGCGGCTAGGGTGAGCTTATGGGTTCAACCGGTGTCGTTGGTGCCGGGTTGATTTGGTGTTCGGTTGGTTATGGTGCCATGAATATTCGTTCATGTTTGGGTTTTTCTCAATCCATTCGGATCTGTTTGATATGTTATGTTGTGTAGTTTGAATCCGTCGGGGTTGTTCTCCAGCAGACTGGACTGAATAGGTATGGGTTCGTGTTTCTGTTTATTGAATCTCTTGATTATCTTCTAAATTTGTTGAAATCTGCAGGTTTCAATGGCTCAGATTCCACACCAGTGCCACTAATTGGTTTCATATCCTCGACATTAAGTTTGATGCTGGATGGTTGGTCTCGAAAGAGCCATCATGCGTGTTGCCACTTGTGGGTGTTCTGATAATTTAACTCTGATCGTTGTCCAGATTTGTTGAGGTCTACAGGTTTCAAATTATGATTTCCCTCCTCTGCGCCGGCGCCGCTTTAATATCCGTGTCGGTCTTCATGGACTTTTTTGAAACCCTCGTCGGTCTACATGTTTGATGTTTGACTGTTTGCCTCGAAAGAGATGTTATGCTTGTTGATGTTGCAAGGAGTTGTTAGTTCTTGGATTCTTTCCGTGTTGACGGTTGGTGCATACACCGCACTTTGGACATCTACTGATATTATTTCTATTTTTTCGTATCACTTGATTGGATTGACATACACTTTGTGTAGATTTACTGGGTTATGTTTATGTGCTGGTTTTTTTCAACAACCAAGTTGGGTCCATGCTATCCCTTTTGTGTGTATAACGTTTTTTATTCTTTCTTCTTGGTAGTCACACCACTTGATTAAACATAGTACATACACACAGACAAAAGAGAATTTTGTCCAAAAACAAAACACGCACAATAAAATAGATTAAACTCTTGTACCGAAAAAAAATTAGATTAAACTCATCACTGTCGATAAAAAAAAAACTAAGAAAATACGAATTTAAATACTTCAAAAGTTCAAAATATATAACAATATATAAAAAGAATATATAATTTTTGACCGAATTTTTCTTTCACTTTTATCTTTATTTAAACTATTTAGCATCAGTCTCGTAAAAAACAAATTACCACAAATGTGCCTATTATCGAGTTCAATAAATATAAGCAGACGACAGTAAAATTTGAAATGATTATCGTCCATTCTGTGAAGATATATTGACCCAAGTCTAGCTAGATTCCCAGGTGAAGAAGATTGTCCATGTGCACTAAAGTTTAATCATGAGTTGAATGAATATGTATCGACGGTGAAAAATTACACCGTCGTCTAATGAGAACTTATCATCTTTTCATATATAAGTCTATTTTGTAATTGTCTTTAAGAAATAACTACCAAATATTCTATTCTTATTTTATTTTTTTTGTGAAGGAAAATATTCTATTCTTATTGAATGTCAATGAAAAACTAATCTACACCGTTTATCCGTGTTTTTGGTAAACAAACGCTAGTTTTAAATTAATTACTTGTAGGATCAAATTAGAAATCTTAGAACATATTTATTCAACTATTTCTTAGAAAAGTTTGATGTTCATCATGTTCATAAGGAATTACATGACGGAGTCTTACACCCTTAATTAATAATGAGTCATGGTTAATGGTTAGGATAGAGTATTGAGAGAACTTAGAATAGATGAGAAGGTAAGACATGTCCGTTCGAGGAACAAACAAATAAAATAGAGGGATGACAACGTAGAAACGATTTGTGTTTATGAATTGGATTAATCAAGAGTATTAATGTAAACGTCTTGATGGGGTAAATGATGAATAATTTACTGACTATAAATGAGACTAATAATGAGTAATGTAATACGTGTGTGTACACATATGATGAGAAAACGATGGTGTCTATTTTAGTATTAAACAAGAGAAATGATGATGGTTGTTATGTAATGATAATAAAAATGATGCCTATTTTATATTGATGATGAGGATGATGTGGTCTAATTATATTGATGATGATAATGATGATGTCTATTTATGTTGATAATGAGAACGACGACATCTAATTTTGATGATGATCAGAATAGTGATGTTTACTTTTTGATGACGATGAGAATGATGATGATATGTTTGTCTTGATGTTGTGCATAATAGGGACAGTCTTGCATGAATATGTGAATTGTTTATAATTTGAATATGTGTATTACTTGATGAGTCTGTCTCCATACATGCATATAGAGTTCAGTCTAGGAAAATGAAGATGAAATGAATGACGAATGTAAGTGCAGTTACACATCTCTGACAACAATATATAATGACGATAGGTGTGGTACCACATTTATATAGGTCTTATGATGGAGTTCATCTGCATATAAATGACAATGTTTGAACTTGGCATATATTTTGTGAAATGGTGTGTGGCGATGAATGTAAAAGCTAATGAGGATAAATATCTAATGATATATCTTATGACGACGTAATATTATTATTTTTATTTAATGTTATTCGTGATTTTCCTAATAATATGTATGGCTGGCATTCTCACCCCTTTATTGTTGTTGTGTTTTTCTTTGTGGTGAATGTACTCTTGGAGTAGAGACACTCAGGTTGAGTAAGATTAGTTGTGGGGCGACTTAGAAGGTGGTGATGGAAGTGTCTTCCGTCTTGTTTCTTTTATTTAGTAGTTTAATAAACATGTAGTCGATATAAGCTCTGATTTTGTAACACCATTGTTGAGGTTAACGTTGAGATTAATTTCCTTTGAGATTGAATTCTTGAAACTATTGTTATTTCTATTCATGTTGTTGATTGACACGAATAATTTTTATTAATGAAACCAGTGAATTGTTTTCCGGTGCTAAATTATAATTAAAAGAAAATTTACGTTATTAAGTGATATAATGTTGAGTTTGTAGCATCCTCTTTATTACATATATTCTCATTATTTAATAATTTATCGTCGGAAAATAGGGTATTACATATTTCCTATACAAATCTACTGTATATACTAAGTAATAAGTAACTAAAAATAATAGTCACAAGTAAAAGATCTTCGACATATGTTTTGATATGCTTTCAGATTCCTTGATAACTTGTCACGTGTCTTTGACCTTTTGATCTTGCCTCTTCAAAAGAAATTTGAATTTCTCCTAGTCGAAGCTGAATGGCTTTGTAATCTTTAATATGTCAAGCATTATCATAATTTGTCGAATACAGGCTAACACACTCATAATGTATATACTTTTTTTCCTTAATCATAGATAAATTCTTCTTGTACTCTTAATTATTTTTTTCTAATTTTGTCCATGCTCCTTCTTATTGTAGGTTGAAACAAAGAAACTGAGACAAAGACACATGAGATGCATATGTCAATTACACTATCGTACGTGAACAATTGAAGCATCAATATGAAGGCCAATAATGACCAACAAATCAGTGGCAAGCTCCCTTTAACATTTGGGTAGTTCACGGCCTACCCCACCGAAAGATTTAAAATTTTTTACAGCAAAAATTATGAAAATATCTTTGATTTTTAAATAAAATTACTCAGCGGTCCACCCTTTTCTCAATCTTAATAAGCCTATCACAATTTCTAGTCACTCAAAATGCATAAATAAATAAATATTTTGAATTCTTAAGATATGTAATTTCCTCCCTCAAAAAAAAAAAAAATGTGTAATTTCCTATCGCAATTATTCTGACTCCACCTCTGACACTTGAACAGTATGAGACCACACACCATATGGGAGATGGAGGTTGTTAGTATAAAAACTCCAAAAATATAAAGTCGCTGCCACTATGAGTATGTCGGCTTTGATGGGTTAACGAGACAGTTGGATGAAGCAATGAATGCATTAGTATTTCTTTAAGGACCTTTGGCACTTTAGAGTTTAGACTCTTATGTTCCAATGCTTGTAGTCATCTACAACGGTATAAGGAGGCACTCTCACTACACTCAACTTTGAAGTGAAAAAAATATGATAGAAGGACACATAAATAAGGATTTCCTCACCACAAGGGGAGGAAAATAAAGTGTGTAGTTAAAAGGTACTCCCTCGTTTTACCAAAAATAAAAAGGTACTCCCTCGGAACAAAATTAGGACCAAGGTAAGGGAAAAATACTTATGATCAAAAGGGGTGAGAGTAAGTACATGTTTTCCAAATGTAGGAAATTATCGTTGAGGAAGAAGTTGAAGCTTTGTGTGAAGACATTAGTCAAGATTACAAAGAAAAACTGAAAAAAAAAATTCCGAATAATGCAAAGAGTTTGACATGCAGTGAAACTGTGAAAGAAAACTAGGGTTAAAGAAAAGTAAGTTGCATTTGAAAAGACACTAAGACCATCCACAATGGTAGAGTCTTAACTATTTAAAACCCAGTACATAATAGGTACTCCCATTGTGGAGAAATTTTTTGGGAGTCCTATAAGACTCAGGGTCTCACTGAAGATCCTCAATCTTAAGTGGGACCCACACTTTTTTAATATTAAAAAATTGATATGTAATGATATAAAGTTATTGATAGTTGATTTGTGGGTCTCATTTAAGAACTTTGTGTGAGATGCTGGGTTAGAGGAATTGAATACCTATTAGATAAGTGGGTGTATGTTAGCAACGCTTACAGACATTTGCTAGAATACACCCACTTATTTTTTAAAAGGTGTGTTTTAGTAAATTATAACTAAAAAGTAATTAAATACACCCTAAAGTGTAGCTTGCTAAAACACTCATACATAAATTAGTAGGTATGTTCTAACAAATCCTTTATTTAAATGAACAAAACTTACTGGCATATGTTATTGGTAAATTTGAAAATATGTTTAATGCATATTTGGGTCAATGGCGACAAAGAGTTAAAATTAAAGTCAAAACAAATTTTCGGGCCTGTTAATGTAGTAGCAGTTGTTTAGTTTATTTTATCTATAAATAAATTTGGAGTCATGCTAATTTGTATTTTTAGGGAATAAGAACTCAAAAGTAAAAATATTCCCTCAAGTTTTGTGCATTTTATTTATTACAAATTCAAAAATTAAATTCAATGAACACATTTCAACAAAAAAATAAATTATATTTGATTCATTAACTTGTGTCTTAAGGGCACAAGTTAGCATTTCCCATAAATTTATTATTGGAGTACAAAGTGCCAAATACTTTAAGTTTTCAAGAACATTAAGGCTATCTTTGAATTGGTGGTGTGTGATGGAATGAGATGGAATGAGGTGGTAAGTAATTATATTCCATTCTTTGAATTTGTAAAAAATGCATGGAGTGAAATGGAACATAATGGAATTCATTCCATCCCATACCACTCAATCCTTCAATATTTCATTCCACCCAATTTGGGGTGTATGCAATGGAATAATGCCATAATTAAAATATTACCTATTTTGCCCCTATCTTTATTTTATCATTGTAATGTTCTCTATTCCTCTCAAATATATTCTACTCTACTTCACTTTTTTTCCACCGTAATATTTCATATATTTGTTTTATCAAATATTTTTCATTCAAATTTTGTAAAACAAAGAGATTTCGTATTCACTTGTCGATTATGGCTTCCGTTGTTCTTGAAAATGGATGAGAACGAGGTTTTGCAACCAATGCACATTACACAGAAAGTTACAAATTGGTGTAAAACTTAGATGTGTTAAGTTATATGTTTACCATGTTATTATGGTCCTACTTGTCCAACAAATAAATATCTTTATCTTTATGTTCATTATGTGTTTGTGTTCTTCTTTCTTGATTTGTTTATTTTGTAAGCCCATAAATATAATCTAATCGAAGGACATAAGATTTTAATAATGAGTTATTTTTCTACATAATAAGTTGGTTTAAATGGCATGTTTTGTTTTCATTTTAAAAAAATAATGTATTTTTAAATAAGGGTATGAATGGAATAAAAAGGTTATAACTTGTTCATGGAATGAAAACATTATTGTCATTTTCTAAACTATCCAAACAATGGAATGAAATCTCTATTTCATCCCACTTCATTCTATCGTGTTCCATTCCACTTTGCTTTTTTCCATTCCACTTTGCTCTATGTTCCATCAATCCAAACATAGCGTAAAAGATAATGTGAAAAGAAGCATCTAATTTGCATCTGGTCCAAAGATAGACTTTATTGTTTTTAGTAATTTTATTATTATTTTTATTCTCCACTTTTATTGCTGTCAACTCAATTTTTACTAAGAATGATAGAGGTGCCCCCATTTTTTTTTTGTAGATAGACGAAATGACAAAGTCATTATAGACTCACATACATAAGTGGAGTTACCGGGGTTCGAACCCCGATCATAGCATCCAGCCTAACAATTTCGATATTTTACCAGTTGAGTTAAGACTTCTGGATGAGGTGCGCCCATTTAAACCATTGTTTACAAGTTCATTTACAACGTGAAAAATGAATGTGTGACTTTATTTTCAAGTGGTATCATTTCTCGTGCCGGATGGTCCACACGAGATGTACGATGTACTATCATGACTATAACGACTTCGGAAGTGTTTGATATCCTATCAATTTCTTAAAATAATAAATGAGCATTTTTTACGGAATAATGAACATTTTTATTATTATATTTTTAGTATTTAAATGTTTAACTAATGTTATCAATTCTAAATTATTACTATACTTTTAGTTTATAAATGTTTAATTAATGTTATCAATTCAAAAATTACGAATATTTATATCGTTTTCTTTATTTCAATCCTGAGAAGAAACTTATTAAAAAAAACCGTGCTAAATTATCTCCATAATAGAGATGATGCTCTTGGCTTGTGTGGTAGCACTATCCGACATACATTTCAGGTCCATTTAATGATTTCTACAGGAAAATGAAATGATAATAAATCATGGTTGATTTTTTTCCCTAAATTCAAATAGTTTCTATTTAAATAAATTATCCTTAATTATTGTTTTCAACTATATTTATATAGATGATTTTTTTTTTGAATAAGTATTTATATAGATGAATTAACTTGTATTTTAACTATTTTGTTTCCATTTTCTTTCAAAAAAAACTATTTTGTTTCCATTTAAATTTAACATAAACACTTTATCTTTCAAATAATTTTTTTTTCAAAAGAAAAAGTATTAACCTATTTTAATTTTTAAAAAAAACCCGTTAGCCTAAAATCAATCCAATTTTTACTAAAATAGTAGTACAATACAAACTAATCATATGAATATTCAACAAAGCAAAAAAATCTAAGCAGCTAAACCTCGCTCATTCGGTGTCTCTTCAATTTGGATTATACCTAATCTTGTGACAATTACGTATGAATGGATTCAAATGATCCAAAATCAATTTGTAGACGGCAACTCAAATGGAACATAACATATTTTTAACATTTTGTTTTAGAAAAAATTTAATGAGTGTTTTCGGAGTAGTCTTTAAGACATTTAAATTGTAATTTTTTATGAAAATTTGTGTAATCAATGCATTAAAAATTGAGATATTTGATTTTTTTTATAGAATACTCCTTCCAAAAAAATCAATTCACACTTATTAACTAAAACATAGTAATTTGAGATATAATTTTTTGTGTTCTTATGAGAATAAGTTTCATGAAAAGATGTAAAAAAAATTGATTGGTTATTGATCGGAGAGGGAATAGAAAGAAGAACAAATTGAATTTGCTTCTAATTTCGGACAAGAAAACTGCGTTTTTTTTATTATAATTTAGGACGGAGAGAGTAATTTTTTATTTTGTAATCTTTAAAGAATGCACCAGGCGCATTCATTAACAAGACCATTTTCTTAATTGAAAGATTTTTTTTCACATTCAAGCCTCTCTCACACCCTTCATTTTTATAATTTTATATCCATTCAAATTATTATATTATCCCAATCTAATAAACATGTGTCAGATTATATAATATGAGTCATACCCATATATATATATATATATATATAGAGAGAGAGAGACACACACACAACCTTTCCTTCATTTTCCCATTTCAATCCTAAGAAGAAACTTATTAAAAAAGGTTTTAAATGTTTAATTTTTTATTAAGGTTTTTATTTCAAACTATTTCCTTCATTTTCCCATTTTTAAACTTTCATCAAAACTACACTCAAACCATTCAAAAGTCAAACATTCTCACATTGTGTCATTCTTGAGGTGAACTTGCTCAATTACATCGCATATCATACAATTTTCACCACCAAACAAAAAGTTACTCCGCATTTCTTTAAGTGTTTGTTCTTAAATTTGCTTTTTTTTTTACGCTAGTCTATTCAGATTATATGATCCAAAATGCATCGTTCAAGAATTCAAATTATATAATCCGAAACAGAGTCAGGTGTGCTAAATATTGAATTTTCTTGAACATATTGATTTGTATATGTATTTTTTTATTGCTTTCAGGTATGGAAGCACGCACCCGATTGTGTTACAAGCACCAGGGCGACCACAACTGCTTATTTTTGTATATGTTTTATTGTTTATTTTAATTGATTATTTCTTTGTTTTTTTACAGGTTTCATCCTAATTTAAAGAGCTTTAACAATGGGAGGAAGATATCAAAGTTGTGAAAATGAATGTGTAGTGGTTCAGAGACGCCTTCAGATGTAGTGGATTGTATACTCTTACTCGTATGAACTAATCCATAATTGACCACGACTTGTTGTTGTACTTTGCTAAGAGGTGGCATTAGAAGACATCCATCTTTCTTATTCTTATTAGTGATTCGACGATGTGTCATGTCTGCTGCATCAGTCCATCTAAGGTCGTCTCCTAGACCACAAGCAGAAACTGACCAGAGATGGGGAGGATGAGCTGACGGTTGAGTTGATAGAAGTTGAACTAGAGGATTGATGACCGGAAATCATATAGGGTTTTGGGTCATCAATGAGTATCATTTTAGTATTAAAATAGGTAATTTAGGTTTGTTTTAGTCAAGTTTTATATAGAAATCATTCAAAAAGTCGTGAAAGACCATGAGACGAAAAAAAGCCTTAAGAGTAATGGAAATCCACCGGAACCAGACAATTTGTAGTTGTGTTGTGCTTATTACAAGTTTATTATTATTCATTATGATTGGCCATAGTCGTTATAGACGTTCTGGTGAGAAGGAATAAAGCTAGAAGTGAAAAAAAATCAAGGAGTCAGCTTCTATCTAACTCACATCGTAGGATATGAGCCCTACACCGCGAGAATATGATGGAAATGAAGGAGTCGGCTTCAGTTATTTTATGTGTCATGTTTAATTTTATTATGCAAAAGTCTTAATGTTTTCATCAGACCTAGGGATGTGACATACCTAGAGAAGATGTCTGAACTTAGAAATAGGATGGAATCCTATTATGAACGTTTCATGGTAATAGTATCCTTTTCTCCTTGGTAAGGTAGATGACATATGGTTGCCCGTTTTTAGAGCTACTAAGGTAAGATAGGGTATGTTGATGTACTTCTAAGATTCATAGATTAAGGGGAGCCTTTAGATGACAATTTAGAAATTGTTCTTCTTTTTTGTTACAATTCCCTCTGAGATAGTAAGACCCCACACTTCAAACTAGTGAATGCTTGTGAAAACACTTTAGGATTAACGACCTTAAGCATGTGTGAATCCGATGCAATTCAATAGTTTGAGAGATGTTATCACCCCATGAACTCATCACTTAAATGGGTACCATTTAACCAATCCTTGAATAACGGACTGTTACTTTAATCCAACATATAAATAAAGGGAATTCGAAGAATCCTAACCGTCACTAACATTCTGCAACCAAAACCAGGTTACTACTTCGTTACCACTTTGAGCAATCAGACTTAACTTGCAAAAACTCCCCCCCACTTACCACTTTTATTTATTGTTTTTATTTTGTTTTCTTAAATAAGTAACGCTAGTCCCCTTGTTCGAACAACAATCCATGTGGATATGACACTCACTTATCACGTTCTTACTTGGTAACGATTTGGTACACTTGTCGAAATTTTCCATCAACCGCGTAAAGAAAAAAGTTTTTGAGTGTCCTTTTTTTATGAACAGTATAACTACTACATACTTTTATTATGTGCAATGAGAAATCCCATGTTAGCATAATTTTCCTTTTATCCCTAGGTGCAGGGATAACTCCACCAAGAGTTAGAGAGTTTTTGACGTTGTTGAATTGTTTATGTATCCAAACAGCCAGAGATAACAATCACTTGTTAGCTCTCATGTAAGATTTTGATGGATAATGTGATGATCACCAACAGACAGACTAGATATGCCTGCAATAGTATAGAATCCACAATGACCATCTTCTACTACATCCACCATATTTTCAATAGATAACTTTATTTTTGTGTGGGAAGTCGAGTTGAACCGAATGCATTAGAATTTTTGTTTTTATTTTCTTTTAGGAGAAATTTGAACAGAGAAAGATGGAGTTATTTACATATAATTCAACTTTTTAATAGGGAAAGATCGAGTTGAACCTGATTTGAATATATTGGTAGATTTTGTTGAAAGAAAAAAAAGGAAGGATATTTGTTCTTCGATCTATATCCAAAACCTTAGTTCCATCTTCAAATGAATGTATATGCTAACTCAGAAGAGGATGATTTTTTTATAAGTCGAGTCCATGCAGTAATTGTGTCGTTAAAAAGACAAGAAGGAGATGTTTTAGATGAGGTAACAAATGCAACAACAAGAACATAAGATGATCAATGCCAATAAGGTACTTTCCATTATTATGGAACATATAAGATTTGTTGGATCTTCTTCTCATCTACCATACCCCCAACAATGAAACAAATGAACTCACTGATTAAGCTGGGAACAATGAATTTGTTGAAGAATTAATGAAGATAACAACAACAATGATCATATTAATAATTTGAACCTTGGAGTGTGAAATTTTATGTTGTGTGATCTTTACTCTATTTAGGTACCATAACTATTATAATTACTTCTTTTAGGCAAATATTAGTCTAATAACTATTTTCAAACTTAATTTTATTTTATTTAGTTTATTGAATTATGATATTTTGATATAATTTGATTAGGATATTTTCTTATAGTGGCTATTAGACCAATATTATACCCTATTTTCAGTCAAATATTGATCTAATAACCAAAACTTGATGCCTAAGTGTCTACATTAAAAGAAAAATAATTTGTTCAAATTATTTTTCATGTAAATAGATATGATTTTCTGCAATTTTATATGCGGAACAATATTTAATGCGGATTTTCCTAGGGTTGTTTGCTGTGGAAGTACCTACGGTATGTTTGCAGCAAACATTTTCACATATAGGAAAAGTCCTTCAACTATTATCAAAAGTTTCCTTCTGATTTTTTTCACTTTTCTTGTGGAAATTTTCACTGGAAAGTTTCATGTGAATTTCTAGTAGTGAATGACTGAAGCATATTATTAGAAAAAGACATTCAAGTTAATAATAATAATAATCAGAGATAGGATTCATTAACACCAGGTGTCAAACTTTAACTAAAGTTTGACACCAAATCTCAACCGTTTATTATTTTTAATCACAAGATCATAATTTATCCACATTTATATATCTTGAGGATCATTTCACTAGGTAGCACACTAGTATTCTTTCCCATCATTGAACAACTCAAATGTTAAACATGGCAGCGTAGTGATACTCCTATTTCTCTTTTGGAAAGTTTGTTAACCTCTGTCTCACACACCAATTAATTGTATTCATGTTTGCATCTCCCTTCCTTCTTAGCTAATTCTTTGTGTGGATCGCATATGTAAAGTTTTTGATAACGATTAGAATTGGAGAGGAGGATACCGAACAAAGAAGTATTTTGGTTGAGTTTCCTTCTATTGAATTGGTGCAATTTTAGGTTAAACGCCATAATTGAATAGTTAATTAAAACACTTACAGGGTAGTATCGTTTAAAATGAATTGGATATGTAAATTAAATTTATGGTTTTGGTTAGAGTGTCCGTGGGTCGGTTTGGGCGTAACTTAATCAATTTAGTTGATAGTCAAAATAGTTAAAGAAATATATGGTTTGTTTTTCAGCTGGATGATTTAGATCAACTATAATTTTAATCGATTCATGTTTTTCAAAAGCTTAGATTCAAGTCCTAGGCATGCATGATTAGAATCATGCACTTGGTGATTCTAATCATGAATTACAAAAACTGCATTACAGTCTCGCTGCAAACATGAATCACATAAACTTTATTGGATGCCTAAATTGACTTAATATGTTATTTTAATTCATTTCATGAGTTTTAAGCATGAATCCATTATACATCTAAACAATGAGTTTTAAGCATGAATCAATTATGCACAGGGTCAGTCTAAGGGCCAACCAACCTAAGCAAGGGCTTTAGGCCTCAAAATTTTTGGTAAAAAAAAGGCCTCTAAAAAATTAATTTGGTTGTAAGTATATTATACTAGTTTGAAACTCGTGCCTTGCCCGGGAAATTTTTTGCTGATTTTTGTTTATACATTTTAATTTATGTTAATAATATTTAAAATACATGTCAAAATGTATTAAAGGGTATACACATATCTTTGAGGTGTTTTTATTCAACTGTTTTCATTCATTTAAATTATTTTATCATTTTGAGTTTTAGAGACAAAGAGGTAACCACGTTAAAAACGGAAATTGAACACACGATTTTGCGGTCTTTACCATATGTGTCAACCTACATCGACTATTTATATAACATCATTTAAACTTTTTTATTATTGTAATGACATCTTTTGATCTTATTTTCCAAAAAAAAAAAATATATTTGAGTGCAATAGAAAATCTATAGTTTAATTAATATAAATTGAAGTAGGCTCTATTTAAACATGAGTTTTTTTTTTTAAATAATCTATCTAAACATGCTTATTCACAGTTAGAAATAGACGGTCTTTGATCCAGAAACTAATGTGATATACATGCAAAATAATCTATTAAAAAAACATCTTACTTTAATAACCTACATCAATTTAAACGGAAACATAACATATGTTAAAAAGAAATTAAAAACTTATGTTACATCGCAAAAAAAACTAACTTAAGACCAAATTAGAAAACAAACTTCATCTTGGAAGACATCAGCCCGTGAAGTGAAATGATACAAAATTTCATGGTAAATTTAGTATGATACACTTTGTCTATCTTGAAATTGTGCCTAATAGTGCATTAACTTCTAAGCTAAGTTTGTAATTTATTTTTTGAATTGCATGCTTGGTGGATAAATCTCTTGGTTTAGCTTTGTGATCCTTGTGTTCGACTTTTTCCTTGCTATTCCCAGCACATCTTTTAAAAAAAATCCATTTTTTTATTTTTGACATTTTTTATTAAATGTTTTTTGTTTCTTTTTATTTAATGCAAAACTCTTTCATGTATTGCATTAACCTTTTTCGACAAATAAATGAACATTGCTTAAAAAATTAAATGTAATTATCTCGTATTTCATTCTCCTACAATTAATAACCGGGAAAATAAATACTCCCACTGTTTCATAATATATGTCAGAGTTTTAAAATTTGCATTATTCATCTAACATACTTTGACCATTATTTTTAACTAATATATCAATACAAATGTTAGCATGTAAAATATTGTTCAATTTATCTCAATGAATATTTTCAAAAAAATCAAAATTTGATTATTTTCTATTATAGATAACTAAAGATATTAATAGTCAAAGTTCTGTATTGATATGTGTAAAGTAGTTGACGACGACGCATATTTAGAAGCGGATGGAGTACAATGTTAAAGGTCCATCAAAGAAGAGGAAAAAAAAATGAAGAACAAGTCAATAATGCTAGTTGGATGAAAATCAATGGACATGGAAAAATGTGTACCTACAGTCAATTTAATCTTGTTATATAAGGAAACTTTTTTAATGAAATGTATGAAAACTTCATTATATCATCAAACTACTCCCTCCGTTCTAAATTATGTGTTATTATATCTATTTCACATATATTGAGAAATACAATTAACGTCGTATGAAAGAGTAATTATGAGTTATCTTACAAAAATATGTTTCATTGATTGTATGAAAAACGTAGATTAAAATAATTGGAAAAAGATAAAGTAATAAATAGTAAATGATATATTGGAAAAATAAGCATTAATGTTTTATTGATATTGTAAAATGATGTAGAATTTGGAACAAACAAATTTTTCTAGAATGACATATAGTTTGAACCGGGGGAGTACATTAGGAACTACTCATCATTTCGGATCGTTTCTCTAATATGAGACGGTGGGAGTATATAAAAAGAGATGTGAAATATCGCTAACATAGAACTTTTTTTTTCATCTTAAAATTTGTTCTTGATTTCTCATTCTATTTATTATTTTAGTTCCCATTTACAATCTTTTTAATTTGTTTTTTTATATAAAACAAACTTTGAAAGTATATGATTAATAACCAAAAAAGGGAGAGATGAGTAGATTAAGTAGAGAAGCTACCGGTTGTTGCAAGTTCATGTATTATGAAGAAGAAAAAAAGGATTTTCGTTAGGTGAGTCATGGCATCACACACTCACTCACATCACATGAAGGGAATGAAAATAGGAAGAGAGTGAGTGGGTAGAACTTATATAATGAGTTATAGGACAAGATAATAAGTTAGAGAGATTTTTCTTTCGTTTCTCATTTTCTTTTTTTATATAATTTTGTTTCTCATTTTCATTCCTTTATGTGTTAGTTATGTTTCATGTATAAAAAAAAAATTATGTTTCAATTATATAGAAATGGGATATATAGTTTTGGTGTATTATTTTTTCTTAGTTTTGGTGTTCGTAAAAATTTTCCTTTCAATTATAATCTTCCTTTAAACTATTGTACTTGCAATTTTATCTATTTCATAATGGTATTTAAATTTTTGAGAAAAAATGAGTTAAATTTCTCCGCTAGGAACAATATTAGACAATATAAAAAAAAGAAAACTTATTGTAATCTTATTTAAAATAATTATTTGATTTTATTATAATATTAAAAAAGTCTAACCAAGAATTACAAAATAGATTTACAAATAAACATAAGGACAAACACTTTAGTATCTCTATTTTTACTAGTGCGTTATCATTCTAGACCAAAAGTATACATTTCTTACTTTTTATTTAATCTTTCTTTTGTTTATCTTCTTATTTATTTACTTTTTGTTAGGTTTTTTGTCTCTACAAGACCAAGGGTGGGTCTTTTACCATGATCTCATATCAACGATTTTGTTAGCATAATAGTTTTTTTTTTTTTGACAAAGGGTTGCATAATAGTTTACAATGATTTCATATAAATTACTTATAAAATATTCATAATGCCTACGCTTCTCCATAATATTCTTTTCCCTCTTGATTCACCCAAAATAATTTCATAAAATAAGAAGTAAACTAAAAGGAAATAAATACTTCAAAATAAAATATATTATAATTTAATCTTTTTTTTGTAAAAACAAAAAACAAAAATTGTGTACTATTCATGGTATATTTACCTAAAATCATGAAATAAGAAAGATAAAATAAAAATCACAAGAATAAATTTCATAGTTTCAACATGCATTGATTTTTTTCTTTCTAACGTACTTGATTTTTTATTACTAAATTGTACTTGATATGCAACAAGTATTTACATATTTGATTTTTGAAGGTGATTCCAATACCATTATTTGGGAAGAACTTGTAAGATATAATCATATTTATAACTTGATAAATAATTAATTCTAAATTTTTTTTCGCTCAAAAGTTAGTGTTGATAGTGCGAAATTAAATAGATTTTGTTTTAGAGAGATGTTAAATAGATGAAAGCACATATACCAGATATCCATGTTTTAAAAAAAAATTGTTCAAAAAACGATGTTAAAATTTTATCAAAATAAAACATCCATGTATAGAGGAGCGTATTTCACTCCAAATAGAACTTAATTTATAAAAGATTTATTTTAATAAATAAATTAAAGAAAGACCGAAAATACTCCAAGGTTAAAAAAAGTTTAAGACATCGCAGACGTCGGTAACATTGTTTGAACAAGAGTAACTAAGACAACAATCCAACAACAAAAAAACATCCGAGTATTTATCAATTTAATATGTAAGTGGAGTGATTGTTGTTTAAATGGTTACTCTAATTCTGCATTTTTTAATTGCAAGTCAGATAGGAAAAGTACTAGTTGTACTTATTATCTATAAGTAGTTGTTTTCTTAACATAGTCAATGATGCGTATATAATTTCCGAGAGGTATTGTGTTTTGCTATCGCAACACAGAAGAATTACTTTCAATTAGTATTAACTATAGTTGAATGTAAAGTAATTAAGGTTAGCTTAAATAATTAACACACTAGCCAAGGTTAGCTTAACTAATTGTAATATTGTGCTCAAATCATTTGATTAAAGCAATATCTAATGGATTATGATTTAAAACATAAGTGCATTACTATCAAATGTGACAACACAAGTGCAATCAATTTAACAAGAACCCTATTTTATGTTCATGCATTAAACATATAAAAATTACGCATCATTTCTTTCATGATCATGTTAAACATTCAGGATGGTACAATCTAAATCCATCACAGAGCAATTGACGGAGTTCAATAGAATCCTTGATGATTTGTTGAACATTGAAGTGAATTGAGCATGAAGACAAAGATTTACTCTTGTTGTATGATTTACCTAGATCTTATGAGTACTTAAACGATACAATGCTCTATGGTAAGGAAGGCATTGTCACCCTGGAGGAATTCCAAGCAACATTGAGAACTAAAGAGTTAACCAAGTTGAGAGGCTTGAAGGTTGATGATAGTAGTGAAGGCTTGAGTGTCTCAAGAGGGAAATATGGGAGTAAAGGAAATCATGGAAACTCAAAGGGTTGTAACAAGTCTAAGTATAAGTGCTTCAAGCTTCACAAGACCAATCACTTCAAGAAGGATTGTCTCGAGTATAGGGCAATGATGAATTCGTGCAATTTTCAACTGCCTTAGAGAACTATGAGGATGTCGGTCCTCTGGTAGTGACTTGTTGGGAGCAAGAAGGTTGTGTATCTCACCTTATAGACGAAGACACTTGCAAGTTGGCCTTCATGTAGAAGGGGTGATCGTCTGGAGAGACGTTAAACACTCAACATCATCCTGGAGCAGCGATGCTATAAATAATCGAGGTCATTATGGAGCGACAAAGGTAAGAACACTCAATATTAGCCTTATAGGTGGAGTTTACAAGGTGAAAGGCATAGTGGAGGTACACATTTGTAAAATAGAAGCTGGGTTGGAAAAAGCTCGATTTAAGGTGGAGTCTTCCACTAGTGGGACTAGGTGGATACAAATGGGGGCACCAAAATGTTACAACTATGGAGACCTTGGGCGTCATTCTCTGGTGAAGAGCAAAGGAATTATTTAAGATGGTGAGAGGCATGCCAAGGTTAAAGACTGTATGGAATAACTTGTCAGAATACCTTAAATGGTTGGTGGTAATTGGATGCAAATGGATCTTCAAGAGAATGGAAATTGATCACTCTGGGATCAAAAGAGGTTACAGTGAAAGCTTGTGGAACTACCTTCAAACCTAGTTGGGTGCAAGGATCTTTAAGAGGGTGGAAGGCATATTGACGGTTTAAAAATGTAAAGGTAAAGTTTTATTGGATAATATTGTGTGGTTAGATGCAAGGTAAAAATCTAGGTAAGGGATGGATAAATGGGCATCACCACTAGTTTAAAGGCAAAGTGGAGAAATCATCACCACTTAAGTACTTAATTTTCCATTAACCTAACAGTTGTTAATGACTTAAAATTTACATTTCATGAATTTTTTCTTGTTTTTCAATATCTTGAGAAAATTTTGAGTCTACATAATAAGTACAACTTCACTTTGGTCAAGGCCTTTTACTGTGTGTATCTCTGGGATGGAATATGTTTTACAAATTTTAGGGCAGATTATTATTACAAGGATAATATACTACATAACAAGTATGAAGGTGAGAAAAAACACAAGAAGGGGGGGTTGAATTGTGTTTTCAAAAACTTCTCCTTCTTACGTTATGAAAACTGTTCCCAGGGTCAGAGTCTGATAGAGTTCAGAGTCTGACTTGAGTTCAGAGTCTTAATGCAGCAGATAGATAGTAAGAGAGCAGAGAAAGAAAGAACACAAGTGTAACAGCCCGTTTTTCGCTATATTTATTTTATTATTTAATTATGTGTGTTATATGTGCTTATATGTGAATAGTTGCCTCTATGTATATTCTGGGTTAGGATTAGTGGCTTCGGTGTAGAAGGGTAATATGGTCATTTTAGACTTAGGGGTATCTTAGTAATTTTGAGAGCAAGGGTAAAATAGTAATTTTACGGTGGGGTTTATTTTCTTAAGTGTTTCTAGAGAGAACATTATTATTTTACTAAGTTACTATTCGGTAGCGGTAATTAAGTTAAACCGGTAGTTAATCGATAACTTTTACCGTTAGAGAATAGAAAACTAAGGGGGTTAGTTATTAGTATTGTGAGCCCATTAGAGCAATTGATTGGGTTAGGCCCAAAGGTGGGAACTATATAAGCATTACAATTTGGAATCTAGGGTGGAATATAATAATCTTTTGCTTTGGGAGAGAAAGATAGAGGAGAGGCTAGAGGAAGAAAGGGTAGAGAAGGAGAATTGAAGGGAAACTTGGGAGCTAAAGTGAAGCTTGTGCAAGTGTTGGTTGCTAATTAAGGTAAGGAGGTTAGTTTTCAATGATAATCAATAGTGTAGTTTTCTTCCCCAAATTCTATGCATAAGTGATTATTGTATAAGTGATTATCTTGAGTTTAATTGGTGAAATTCGTGCTTAGGTTTTAACGTGATGTTTGAGTGTGTGAAATTGATGTTAAGTGATTTATTTGATGATGAAATTACATGTTCAAAACATGCTTATGCTTATACTTTGCATTTTCACTTAAAATGGGTGTTGTTGTTGTTGTTGTTGTTGATGGATCTTGTGAAATCATGTGAACTGTTGCTATTGTTGTTGTGAGAAGTTTTCATTAATGACTAGAAACTTGGGTGATCATAATCATTGAGATTTGTTAAGAAAATGGAGTGTTCTTGTGAGTGTTTACAAAAATGGGTCAAATGGGAATTTTGATTGGAAAGATGTTTTGGCTCAAATTTCATATGGTTTCGAAGCTCTTTTAGTGTCTGAAAATGTTTGGGTAAATTCTGGAAATCAATTTGGGAATTGAGGGGTTCAAAATTGGGATTTGGGGGTGAAGATTGAGTTTTTCGTGACAGCCAACTGTCAGTACTCGCCACGGCGAGTAAGCTTGCGCGCGAGGCGAGCAACTTGGTCACAGAGAGCCATGTTTGCCCGCCACGGCGAGCAAAGCTACTCGCTACGGCGAGCATTGTGTCACAGGGGGCATGTTTTTCCCGCCACGGCGAGCAAAGCTACTCGCTACGGCGAGCAATGTGGTAACAGGGGGCACGTCTCGCCCGCCATGGCGAGCAAGTCACTTGCGAGGCGAGTTGCTTCAGCCCAGTTTTTGCGTTTTGTGTTTTGCGTCCTTTTCACACGTTTCAGTTTTGAATCGACCTTTGGTATAAACATGAAAGTTTCAGAGAATTTTATTAGCTTCCCAATGGCTCTAAGTTAATTTGAAAATACCTTATGGATTTTGATTTATGACGAAAACACTCCATGTGAGCTTTAGTGAATATTGAAAAGGTTAATGCTAGTGAATGCATATATGTTTGTGGATTGAGTTGTGATTGGTGAACACATATATATTAATTGAACTGTGAATGTGTTAGTGATTGCATATATGTCATGTGACGATGAATTGTTGTTGAAGTCATATATGCATATATGTTGGTGATGATGTGGTGATATTGTTGTGTGAACATATGCATTGAGTCGAGTCATATGTTCATGCATACATGACTGATGGTGATGGTGACGGATATTTATATCCAAATG
>Ga0228711_1003695_pt1 | contig 23747 bp, 9 predicted proteins | sample MedpolnodulmetaG_2_FD_177996 | JGI IMG/M metagenome (GOLD analysis project Ga0228711, IMG submission 177996) | Root nodule microbial communities from Medicago polymorpha collected in Santa Monica, California, United States - brown nodules | ecosystem: Host-associated > Plants > Roots > Nodule...
CCACATTGGATAGATGACATGGAAATGTGTTTAAAAGTGGGGGAAATTCTCACCTCAGAAACTAGTTTTGTAGGGTTCTGTAAGGCCCAACCACAGTTTCTAAAATTGGTATCAAATCCCTAGTTAGGTTTGATGGGGGAGTGGGAGCGGGATCCTAGTGTGGATCATGTTAGTGATGTGGGTGAGTCACATTTCAGGGGGATCTTGTTAGAAATCAAGTGTGAGTGATTATGTCCGACTAGAAATGAGGAAATGTTGGATATATAAGCGAGGGGACACATATACCTGATGCCTTAAGGTTTTGGGTAAAAATATGGTGTCTAAGTCTCTTCATGGTCTAGGACGAGGTGAGGATCGCCCCCACTTATAAACACATTGTCAGGTCACCTCCTATCCGATGTGGGACTCTTAACATACCTCTAAGAGGGGGGTACATTATGTGAATGAATTAAGCACTAAAGAAAAACTATATATATATATATATATATAAATATTTTTTTTTTTTTTTTAACAAGCCAAAATGAATTATATTAACACTGACAAACGTAATCGCATCAGCACAAAGCGTGCCAAAACAATCACGAAAAGAACAACAAGTCTGTCAAAAATACATAAAAAGCTAGTTGATGCCCAAACACATAAGTGGGCTCGACTACCACAAACGGGTACCGAAAACAAAGGTAGCGTTACTAGCTTTCAACCCCCACAATGAATATAATTTTACTTTATCTAACATATGTGGAATAGAGCTTTGTTGGTTCTTGAATAACTTGTTATTTCGTTCGTTCTACAAGACCCATACGCACAAAAGCCATATCAGATGAAAAAGGGATCGCCACGATTTCATACCACCTGCATAATTAATAAATTGCAAGAAGTGATCTGAAATAACCTTAGAGTCCTCCCATCAAATCCAAGCCACCCCCGCACCAACGGCCAAATAGCACCAAAAGTTGAACAGGACAGAAACAGATGAGTAGTGTCCTTGACATGCCCACAACCAGCCACACACAAACGCGCTTCCGAAGGGATAATGACACGAATAGCCAAATTTTCTTTTGTAGGTAATCGTTCCCTAAGCATTCTCCGAGCATTAATAGAGACTTAAGCAATAATTCCCAAGTGTATTGTTTTTGAAATGTTAAATTAAGTAATTAATTTTAATCATTATTAGAAAGTGCTTTCTTAGTCCCCTTGATTTTCAATCAAGTGAATTTCCCATTTTCATTTTTCTTAAAAAAAACTTCAATCAATTTAATTATATTAGACTTTATTTCTTTAACTAAAATCAATTAAATCCACTTTATTTTGCCACTTTGGCTTTTTATCCTCAAAATCATTTAAAAAAAAATTAAAATCAATCAAACAAATCACTCGACTTCAATTGAAATGAGAAAGCTCGGGTACCCAGGCAAAAGACTTTGTCTTCAATTGAAATGAGAAAGCTCTTCGACTCCTGCAAAGTTAAAGGTCAAACAAATGTTGACCATATTAAATGAGCCTGTTAAATTTATAGGCTAACACATAGACCTAAGTTTTCCTTTACAAAGAGTTATATTTCTTTCATCAATAACTCTTCGACTACCAATTATGTCAATAAGAATGGTCAAGGAAAAGCTTTTGTTCCTTATGCACCTGATCAAAAATGGGTTCAATCGACCTATAAGAATGTCCAACATGGGAAAAACAATGTGGTGAAAGGAAGCACCAGTACTGTTGATAACAAAAATGGTATTGCCTTTGAGTCAAAGAAGTATGCTTACAACAACAATTACAAGGGAAAGAACCTCATGACAAGGACTCAATGGAGAATGTATTAAAGGTCAAAAAAGGCATTGATGCAAGCCTTGAAGACCAAACTCTTGACACAGAACATGGTTTGGAAGATCTAAGTTCCCTAACCATAGGGGATGACGAGGATAATCATCACATATGAGCAAAATGCTTAGAGAAAAATCACAGTTGTTTAGCCGGAGCATGAGATTAAGAAGGTCTTAGTGTTTGGCAGTTAGCAAAAGATGGTTAAGAAACCATTAGTGAAGATACTATCGAAGTAATTAAGCCGAAGCTTCAGAAATGATGGTCAATTGACCTTGGATTTGATTGTATCTTTGACAAGGAATTGATATAGTTCCTAATTGAAAACCAAATGGTAAATTTGACATTAGTTTCCTTGAAATTCAAAGTTTTGAGAAAAAACCAAAAGAGATGGTTGAAGCCAAAATAGATGTAATTCCGGTTTAGTACCCTTTTGACAGGTTTGTCAATAACAAAATGTGGGGGAAGGAGTTATGTTTATTAAGGTTTTCGTTACAAACTTTGGTTTATTTGCAAATAGTTGTTTGTCCTAGATAATTATTGTCCTGAAAATTGAAAAGCTTTGCCATTTACAATTTGTGTCAAAGGAATGAATTTCATTTGATAATATGTCGAAATAAAAGGCACGTACTGGAGAGTATAAGCCTATTGTGTGAAAATAAAAGGCTTAATTGCACGTTTAGCCCCCTAACTTTCCCAAAGTTGCGATTTTGACCCCCTAAGAAAAAAAACTACAAAACAGCCCCCTAAGTTTTGCAACTGTAGCAAGTTTGGCCCCCAAGACTGATATTGACTCGGTCTACGTTGACGTGGCACCCTAAGTGAGGTGCCACGTGTTATTTATTTTTTATTTTTTTTGCCTTGGGGGGTCAAAACTGCTACAGTTGCAAAACGTAGGGGGCTGTTTTGTAGTTTTTTTTCTTAGGGGGCCAAAATCGCAACTTTGGGAAAGTTAAGGGGCTAAAACTGCAATTAAGCCAAAATAAAAATAGCACAAACATCTAAAAAATTCGACAAGAAAAAAATATTCGGCTTTGAATTAACAAAATGACACAAAACATTGCCGAAGCATTACATTCGGCTTTGAATTAACAAAATAATACAAAACATTGCCGAAGCATTACAAAATTGGACATTGTTATGTCACAACACAACGCATAATACTTTATAAGAACCCTTAAGATAGTAACTTCTCAGGGGTTGGTATGGTTCGGTTTGGGATGAAAACTGAATCGAACCAAACTAAACTGTTTGTTAAATTTAAAATATCTGAATCAAACCGAACTGTTTGCATTTTAAACCGAACCAAATTGTTTTGAATTGAACCGAACTGTTTTCGAACCGAACCGAATTGTAATTATTGGTACCATTGTAAAAATATAACAAAACCAAACAAAATCAAACTTTAGAACTTTTAAAATTGAACCGAACTGTTCCGAACCGCACTAAATTGTTTTGAACCAAACCGAATTGCAGTTTAGTTTTAAAACTATTAGTTATGGTTCAGTTTTTTTTTGTTCGATTCAGTTCATTTCAGCAGTTCCGTTCAGGTTTTTTCCCTACCCTCTGCCCCTTGTGTTATCTCACTCTGAATAAACATTCATGTTGGCTTCTAGAGGTATCACTTTCTCCTGAAATATTGTGGAAGATAAAAAAAGTTGAAGCATGTTATATCTTCTCCTAGAGTTATCATTTTTCCATTTTCTATTGGAAATATAACAGGACTTAAAGTCTGGACTCTGATGGATTGTACTAGGCTTCATAATGAATGTACCCACTTTAAGAAAATTCTGTAATTCCACCAAAATGGAGAGAAATAGATGCATTAAACTGCAAATGGTTGAAAATTGAGCCTGGTTTTCCTCTTCGATGCTTTCTGATTGAATGTTTCTTGTATCAATTAGTCCATTCTTTTTTTAGTCAAACATTTGCTTCTGTAAAATTTTGACTATTTCAAGTGTGATCAGGCATCTCATGAAACTGGACCCAGAAGTATACAAAAGTTGAAGCATGATATCTTCTCTTAGTGTCATCATTTTCTTAAGAATCAGTTAAAAAGTTCAGCAGTACGAGAATAGAACTTGAAGGTGATGTAGCATTTCAGATCAAAAGATTGTTTTGACACGCGTGGGTTTCCTAAAACCGACCCATACCATAAATTGCTTACATTTTCTTAAATTATTATTGGTGTCTATGTTTTTGTGTTAGTGTCATGGCACGTGCCCGTGTTTGTGTTAGCTTAAAGGTAATAAAAGAAACAAACAACTCCTAACACACAAGAGAAATCAAGATTTTGTGATTAAAAAAAAACAAATAAAACCTTCAACAATCATCTAGTATCATTTTCAGAGAAGGAAATAAGAAAAGCATTCATAAATAATGTACAGTGAGGAAATTAAATGTTAAAACAGAACAAGTGCATAGCAGAAAACCTTGATGCCCTTAAACCACCATGAACCTATACAGTAAATTAAAAAGAGATTGAAAATAAAATGAAACTTCCGAGCAACGAGTCAGAGGTTGAAGAGGATGCCCGAGTCCTCATCACACAACGCCCACGATCATTAACATACTTCTGATCCAGCTGTCCATTTCAATCATTAGGCCCCATTACGTTACACTTCCCGTTTAGATCAAACTTGTTCCCCTAGTAGCAGCAGATGTCTCCATAACATTGAATCAAAATCACCTTAGGAGCAAAGGAACAAAGATCTCATCATTCAACATTTAACACAAAATTACTTATAAATTGTATGTTGTAGCGAAAGAAATCAAAATCAAAAAGAAAGCCAAGTCCAAGGATATATATAGATTACACAATTAAAAGGTAAAACATGTCATTATATCTAATACCTCTGATTAGCAAAGACTTTCTGTTAAAAGTCCAAGGACATGAATATAGCATAGAAAAATGAGAAAATTATTGGTTTCTGTTTGAAGCTATGTCAATACAGAGAGAGAAAATAATAATTTTAATATGGTAGTGCAGAATGTGATCAACCACAGAATTTGAATTTATGCAATAATCTAAATCACTTTGACAACAAAGTGCAAAGACATTCAATTTATACGAAAATCGTAATCATTTCTTCCTAACAATATAAATTAAAAAAATTTTAAAAAAATGAAAACTAAAGTGAAAGGCCAAGTCCTGACCTTGTAATTGGTTGATGCAAGCTAGCTACCGAGTACCGACTTGCTTCTTTTCTCATGATTCATGTTTTGTATACTGACACAAGTCACACAAAAAAAAATTGGAAACGAGATAATTAACACTAAAGAGACCCAACAGAAATACATAGAATTATTTATTTACACATATTTTTGAATTGATGGACTGATTAACAAAGTGCTTCATGTCGATGGAATGATTCATCGTGGTGGCAGGAACCGTAAGATCATTCACTTGCCGCTGTTCAACATAAAAAAGACAGTCTTATTATTATGCCAAACAAAAAACATTACTACTTTCTTATGTCAAAATTAAAAATAACTAGTTAAAAGAAAAATAACATACGGCTTGTACTTGCCTGCGGCAACATCTCATTTCTTCTGCCAAATTTTGTCAAATCATAACAGACGGGATGTTCCCTCAAAAAAAAAAACAGAAGGGATGTGACAAATTGAATCCCGCCGCTCTCCTCCCTCCTTTCGATACTTCTCCTTAATTAAAGGACAATCTTTAATCCACAAACTAGAAAGGGAGTTGGGTAGAGCTTCCTCCGGTAATCTCTGAAGACTAGGACAGTTGCTAATATATAGACGTTCGAGGGATTTAAGGTGGAGAAAACCCTCGTTGTTCATTATTCTGAGCTTTGAACAGTTATTCAAATTAAGATACAAAAGAGTTGGTGGCAGCAGATTCTCCTCTGGAAAGGACTCCACATTTTCAAAATCATCACCAATAAAGAAATATTTCAAGGAATTGAGTCTCCAATCCTGTCTTGAAGCAATCAGTTTTGGGCAATTGGTTATTGTAAGACTATGCAAGTTGCAAGGCAAGCCTCCCTCTGGAAATGAATCCAACTCCGGACATTCGCACAACTCCAAAGAATAGAGATTGGTGAACAAGTGTAGTGGAAAAGACAAGGAGGAGGAGCACCATCTTATTATTGAAAGTTCACCAAGAGAATTATAGCAACACAAATCCAAAGAGGGACATTTTAAAGAGCCATTCAAATCCAACTCCAAAATTTCAAGAATGGTATTGTTGACGAAAATATTCTCCACTGAGAACTCTGTGTACTGGTTTTCATGAATGACTAACTTTTTCAAGCTGGTCAGCAATTCATTTACCAAAATTCTATCACATCTCTTTATATCTAACTCTATGATATTATCACCCTTGGGAATTGATGCTTCCAACATCTTGCAATCATTAATGAACAATTTTTGTAAAGAAGGAAGGTGTTGAGGCAGGGCCATTTTCAATTTGGGACATTCTCTTATATAAAGCTCTTTAAGCAAAGGAAACCCTTCAAGACATAACCATTCCTCCCAATTGTTCATCTTCTCAAATTCCAAAACTTCAAGGGACAAGAATGGAACAATTGTTGAATTGTTGCCATGAAACTCTTCACCAATGATCTTTATTCCATCACAATCTGAAATAGAAAGCTTCTTGAGAAAGGGAAGCGTCCCAAGTGGTGGCAACAAAGAACAAAATCCACAAAACTGTAGATTAAGAGATACTAAGTTGGGTAAATGACAACCCCTTATCCAATTTGGAAAGCTATTACCTTTGTATTTTGAGATGGTAAGCCTCTTCAAGTTTCTATTTGGTTGAAGAGCCTCTGAGACTGACACATTGCTTTCAGCCATTGACTCATCCATTTCTTCTCTTCCGCCATCAAACTTCATATGTAATTCTTCTAAATACTTCGTATCTTTCAAATTTACAGTAGCAGAATCTGCAAGATCACTAACATTACCCAACCCTTCAATATCAATTGTTCCATGAAGATGGTTTAGTTTTGCCAACTCTTTAAGATCAGATACATTCTGCTCTTCCACAATAAAGTATGACAAGCTTTGAAGATTGTTTAGATTTCCCATATGCTTTGGCATCTTGTTTATACGAGGGCGTCCAATATCACTTGGGAGTTTAAGATGACGTAAATTGACGAGTTTGGAAAATTTTGAAGGGAGCTCTGTCAATTCAGGACAGCCTTCCAGCAAGAGTGTTTGCAAATTATGCAACATACAAATGGTATCAGGTAAGCTTTCAATCCATGTGTAAGAAAGGTCTAGATAACGCAAAAGTTTTAAATTGCTTATCTCATCAACTAGCTCTAAGAGACAACAACCTCTAAATGATAACATCCGCAAACATTTTATTCTTGAAAACAGATCATGTTGCACATTGTTTCTTATCAACACATTTTGATCAAAGAGAGAACCGAATATTAGACTACGTATTCCCTTAATCTCACAAATTTGCTCGAGTAATTTATCAACACAACTTGATCGAGGAGAGAACCGAATATGACGTGTTCTTTCAAGGCTACCTTCCACCCTAGCACCCTCTATTTGCATACAAAATTCTCCTGACACTGATTTTGTTAAATCATTGACAAGATCATGCATGACATAGCGCTCATACGTACCAAATTTTGTTGTACTAAATGATTGTCGGAAAAATGAAATTGACTCAAGATCATGCATGGCATGGTGCTCATATGTATCAAATGATTGTTGGAAAAATGAAATTGACTCAAGCTCACCAAAAATTTCATTACCAAACTCTTCTTCACTTTTATCTGATCTGCAACACCTCAACAAACCTTCTGCCATCCAAATCATGATCAATTCATCTTTTTTAAGTCTATAACCTTTAGGGAAAATGGAACAATAGGAAAAGCAACGCTTTAGATTGGAAGGGAGATTATGGTAACTCAATCTCAGTACTGAGTTAATGTTGTGGTCTACGTTTGATAAACGCCACATATCAGTCTCCAATATATTAATCCATTCATGTTCAGAAAATGTTTTCCGCAAAAGTTGGCCCAATGATTTTATAGCTAAAGGCAACCCTCCACACTTGTTCACTATTTTTCTGCCAATTGATTCAAGATTCGGATATTCAGACACAGTCTTTCCTTTAAAAGCATGTGTCACAAATAAACTCCAACAATTGCTTTTGTCCAATTGTTGTAAATCAAATAACTCTGTCGATTTCAGGACATTATCTGCTACCTCCTTTTCACGTGTTGTTACGATAATCTTACTTCCAAAAGATCCATGGTTAAAGGGAAGTAGTAACAACTCCCAACATTCCGCATCCCCGTTCCAGATATCGTCTAAAACAAGCAAGTATTTCTTGCCCATTAGCTTGTGTCGGAGTTGATGTTGGAGTAGATTCAAGTCTTCACCATCTGCTGAAGAATTAAATGAATTGATAATTGCTTTGGTGAGTCCAACAGCATCAAAAGATTCTAAAACGTAGACCCATGCTTTAAGTTCAAAATGGTCCTCTATCTTGTTATCGTTGTACACAAGCTTAGCAAGGGTGGTTTTCCCCATCCCTCCTAAACCGACTATGCTGATTATTGGAACCTGGTTGCCACTATCATTGCTTTCAAGTAAAACCTTGATTAGTTTTTCCTTATCAACATCTCTACCATATATGCTCGACTCATCCATGAGAGCTGTAGATGACAACCTTTTTGAAGGTTTCCAACTGACTAAGCCTTCGTTACTAGCATAAGGACCTTCTCCCAATCTCAACTCTTTCTTCTGCTTTGCAAGAAGTTCTAGTTTATCCAGTTGTTCATTGAGCCTAGATTCAAATGGATTTCTAGATAAAGCTGAAACCAAGCCCAATAAATTAGTGGTAAGTGGTTCAGATTCGGCTTTCAGGTTATTTAGCATTGCATCAGTAGAAATCTCATCTAATAGTTGGTCTGCTTCATAAACAACATGTTTAAGTTCATCAAGCCACTTCTTCACATATTTGCTTTGGTACTGCTTTATCTCTGCTTCGTCCAGTACTTCATTGATAGAATCAAGCGCATTATTAAGTTCTTTCGCAAGGGCATCAACATTGTTACAACTGAAGTAGTCTCTGATATCAACCGAAGCTAACTTCTCGATAATCAATTGAAAGGAAGACTGAAGAAACGCCCCAGCTACTAACTCTGCCATGATATAATGCCTCTGCAAAATAGAAATGTGTTCTTTCTGTCAAGTAAAATTAAATGAAACAAGAATTATATTTATGCATAATAATATATGAATATCTCTCGTTTTGATTTCCCTCTTGTTACATTCCCACGCAAGAACCACTCTCATACATGATACAATGCTTATTATGATTAACTTACCAATGGGTGTTTTTTTATGCCAACAAAATATATCTCAAAAATCAAAGAACACGAAAAAAATAGTCAAAAACTTATCTCTTTTTTACTTTCTAATCCCATATTCAACCATTCTAATTAGTAATAGAATAGAATGTAGAATGCATCCTAATCCTAAACATACTAATAAAAAAACAATGTTTGATTGTTAGAAACACTGGTGTGTTAATCCATGTAATTTACAAGTAATAAGCTACTTTTTTTGTTTTTTATCTAATCATATGTATATTTTTTTTTTGTTTTTCAATATTAAAATAAGCTTAATGCGTAGAGGGAGTAAAAATAAAATGTGATATTTATGGAGAAAAAAAAACATTGTTTAAAATAATAAACAATTGTATGTATTAATTGCATCTTTCAAAGGCGCTCTTTAGCGACTCATTTGTAAAAAATAATGTGAAAATAATGAAGGTACCTACCAAAATAATATTAATAAGTGGACTAATGTCATTGATCTCCTTTTAGAGTGAATGGGAATACGTAAGAGTTGATTATTTTTTTTAAAAAAATTGTTTTTCTACACACAAAAAAGTTGTTTTAATAGAAAAGGACATGCAACTGTTTAAAATAGAAGGTTAGTATTGTAATTTTGTATTTCACTTATTACAATTAACCCTTAAAAAAACTCATTATAATTAACCCTTGAAAAAAAGGTTGTGCTATTTAAACAACCATTTGGTTAACAACTTTTGGAACAATCATAGATTTACAAACAAAAAATAGGTATTGACACAAAAAATAAAGTAATAGATTGATACAAACATTATGTGAGCATGAGAGAAAAAATTATTAAAAAATTATCATAAAATAGTTGTACAAATGTCATTTCTATGAAGAAAAAAAAATCATTATCATAATTAACTTTAATATAACTGGGACAACAGATCACATAACATAATTTGAAAGATTAACTTTTATTAAAAGAGGAAAAGATTACCCGAAAGTGTGAGAGCAAACAACAAACTAAGATCTTTGTTAGAAAAACACCAAACTGGGATCTGTCAAGGAAATAGAGAAAGATTTAGAGGCAATATAAATGAAATTTGAGTACCAACGGAAATTAAGGGTAAAAAATTTGTTTACTGAGATTTAGAGAGAGAAGTTAATTACTTGAAAGTGAGTGGAACAAACAAAGTGAATAACTTGAAAGATCTCCCAAAGAAAGAAAGACTTAGAGGAAGCAGAACATGATATCAACTGATGAGTTTATTTTAGAGGAAATAAACTGTTGAGTGGTGAGTGACTTTTCTACGAAGTTTGGCACATTATTGGAGTATACCTTCGGTCACGTATATAAGCAAAAATTTATGTTTTGGATTCATTTAATAAATGATGTATGTGATTTTTATGGTAGACAACATACATCATTTATTGAATGAATCTAAAATATGAATTTTTACTTATATTTATGACCGGACAGTATAGTTATTAAGGTTTCTTAAGGACCCCACAACCAAGTAATTGCATGTGTCACACATTGACCATAAACAGCAGCGTGTAAAACTTCCTTACTTCCTACCACTTGCCAGGCAATACGAAGGTAAAATCATTTTTTTGTTTTTAATTTTCATGACTTCGAGTCTTTCTATACCAAACAAAAGCATGGCACCTTCCCACCACTTGCCAGCCAAGACAAAGGTAAGTATCTTTTTTGCTTTCTATGAATTAAATATTTTTCATTTTTGTTTTCAGGTTAGCTTTACGATAAAAGACCGTAAGTTATGTTGGATAAATACATCTCAGTTGTTAGCTATCATCGAACATTATTTCTAGGTGTTAAAGTTTGAAATTTGAATTTTTTCATTTTTATACTTTTAAAATGTGATTCTAACTACTAGATTATCTGAGAAATAAAATGATGTAATTAGCTACAAATTAAAATATGATTTCTCCTAAATTATTGTATTATTGCATTGAAATATGTATATTTTTATATTAATATTGTATAATATTATTTTGCCTAGAATACACCTCAACTCCACCTCAAAAACAAGAAATAGAATTCCTTAAGAAAAACGATGCAGTCACGAATTCTACTCAATTATAATCGTTGAATCGAGATCATACAATTTAAATTTTAGTGCAGAAATACTAAATATAAAACTTAAAATATAAACTATTTGATTTGAATCCAACTATGGATCACAATGAACCGTTTCCGCTGCCAAATTATTGGAGTATAGTTATTAATGTTTGTCATCAACGACCCCATGACCAAGTAATTGCAAGGAGAGATGATATGTTTGACACCCTATGTGGCAACATACTGTAACACCCTAATTCTTAATGTTGATTTAATAAATAATGTGAATAAATTTAAACAAAAAGGATGTTACACATACTCATCACTCATTCATTCGAATAATAAATATACGTCATATTTCAGAATGCGGAAAATACTTCAAAAATATTTCATAAAATAAACGAATTTGATTCTCAATCGTCGCACTAGAAAATATCATAATAATTTCAAATACTTAACTTTCTTAAATTAAATAGGCTTAATAGCAATTTTAACCCCCTAAGTTTTAAGAAGTTGCGATTTTGACCCCCTAAGAAAAAAAACTATAAAACCGCCACCTAAGTTTTTTCCCTGTGACAGTTTTGGCCCCTAGGCCAATTTTGACTCGGTCAACGCACACGTGGACGCCACATGTGTATTTTAATTTTTTTAATTAAAAAAATAAAATAAAAATATTTTTTAAATAATTAAAAAATAAATTTTATTAATTAAACAAATAAAAAAAGTGTTTTTTAATAAAAAAATATTAAGAAAATTATTTTTAAATAATTTAAAAATATCAAAAAAATTAATTATTTTTTAATTACAAAAATAAAAAAAATTAAATAATTAAAAAATAAAAAAATACACGTGTGCATTGACCGAGTCAAAATTGGCCTTGGGGGCCAAAAGTGCCATAGGGGCAAACCTTAGGGGGCGGTTTTGTATTTTTTTTTAAGGGGCCAAAATCGCAACTTCTTGAAACTTAGGGGGTTAAAACTGCTATTAAGCCAATTAAATATTCGACGTTTGACCATAACTCTAGTGTTAAAATCAGAGCACATGATTATTCGATTACATAAATAACTAGATGATAGCTATGGAAGTATATCTCCGTCGCCACCTTCTAAACGTCCCGCAAACTAGATCCCCATGTACCCCAAGAGTACACACACCATAATACACAACAAGATATACTTTCTCCTTTCTCCTCGTGTGTTCTCTCTCTTTCTCCTTTGTTGTTCTATCTTTTGTTTGTGTTTATAACTGTTACCCACGTTGTTTTGGTTGCTTGATTAATTTGCTCAACACATCAAGAGTTTTATTGGTGTGATTTTTAACGAATTCACAGCAAATATCACCGGACATTATTTATTTTTTTGAAGGATCGCCGAACATTATTTGGTTTTAGGGATGAAAATGGTATCCATGGGTCTGAATAACAGTCATCCACATACTATCTGTAAAATGGTGACCATGGAGCATTACAGAAAAGCTTTTAATATAAAATTTTTGAAAGAACCCTTCACATGTCACAACCTTCTAATACTCAGTAGGATTAAGAATGTGAATGAAAATCTCCGAATCACACCAAGTACTATTGCCAAGAAGACATATGATGGAAACTGGTTTTAATTTAAAAGAATTGAAACTGAAATAAATTTTTCATTACTTAAAAGAGACTAATTACAACAACAGAAGAGAAAAATAGCGAGAAGAAAAGGATTTGAGTGCAAATATGACAGTTTACATTGGCTTCCCTTGAAATGTAAACATGGTCTGTTGCCAATAAATATGTTAGAACAGAAAACCGGTTCAAAAATCAAGATTTAAGAAACAATAAACGCAAGTAACGAACACATGATGTTTGGTAACGAAGTTCGGCCAATATTGCCTAGGTCTCCGACTGCAGAGCATGTGCAGTTCCTTTGTATTATCAGTGAAAAATTAGGGTTCACAACAATTCATATTAACAACATCCTCCCTAAATCGTACCCCCGTTCACCACGCGACAACAAATGTTTGAACATGTCTCTCTTGCTCTGCTTGATTGACCTTGCCCTCTTACCAAGTTATCATTAACAATGATCCATATACTCAGTAACAGCTGACAAACATTGTTCATTTTACTCATTTCTTGGTATTTTCCCTCTTTGAAGTTGGATAGTTTTTTTCTTTATCATCATCGTCTGAGATTTTCCTCCTATTCTTGTACCTCTTTTCTCTTCAGAAGCTTGCATCCAGATTTTTTTAACAATTATTAGGTATGTTTGTACCAGCATTTTCTTTCAACAGGAACAAATTTGTAACCAGGAGTTTCATAACACCACACTGCCTAGTTCATCAAACTACAGTCCTGATCTCATTGTTTTGATCTGACATTTAAGAAGAATTGTTATTACAGATGTGTTAAGCATGGCGAATAAGATAATAATGTACAATACGTGTAAATAGTAAAGGACAAAAAAAATACAAAATTTCTCACAAAAATAAAGAATAAAAAACTGACCAAAAATAATTTTAGCATTGAGATAAAAGAAAAAAACCAAACAATAGATTAATCTTCATGGAGTTTCTGAAAAGACAACTAAACCATTCTACAATTTTCTCTAAAATTAGAAATTTTTAGGAGATGATAATGAGAAATTACATTGACGAAGGAATCTGCAATTGCCTTTCTTGATCACTTTGAGAACATAGGAAAGTGTTCAATATGTTCTTCTTTCACCAATCTACGATTCAGCACGAGATTTGCAGTTGAATCCGTACTGTCGACAACTTGAAGCAAAAAATTGCATCACAATATCCCTATGCTTCATACAAACGTACAACATAAGGTTGCACCTTTTTGGTTCATAAGTTCCTATATGATAAAGAATAACATGTCATTATATCCAAATACTTCTGATTAGGCTCTCTTTAAAGTGTAACCTGGAGAAATAACAGTCATTGATTAAACAAAGAAAATCTCAAGTAATCAACTCCGCAGATGCATCCATGAATTAATAAACGCATGCACATAAAAATTTGTATGTATTTTACACAATAAAAGATAGAGCATTATATAAATTGAATATAAATGTAGTCCAATCAAACTATGCATTCAATGCATTAATTTTCAACTATACAAAGATCTTGATGAATTTTTTAAAACTCTTGTAATTTGCTTGTCTCCAAGAGATAAATGATTGAAACTTACCTCATCAACTCACTTAAAAAATGCAGATGTTGGACTTGGATACAGGATAGTTAAACATTTATCTGGTGTGTACAGAGCTCTCAATTCCTTGAAGCCATCAACATCTGCAAAACACATCCTCCTTCAGAAATACTTCAATGAATTGTGCCCCTTTTGAAAGTTCAAATAAGCACACTTCGAAACTAATTTACCTATGAGAAGTGACAAATATGAATATCCATGAAATTAATTGTAAAGGATCTCAACAATTTAAACCTTTTTTTTTATAAATATATAGAATGAATAAACATTGAAAATGAAGAAGGCCATGAAATGGTTTTTGATTAATTTTTTGTTAAATATAGAGACTGCAGAAGTTGTATCTTATGCAAAACTTATTATGATGATATATCTTTCTTAGGAAGACACTGTTTCTCTTTGTGGCTATGTCAATAGAGGGAGCTATGCCGCTGCCAAAATCGCAACTTTGAATAAGCAAGTGTAGAATCTTATCATGTATCACCAAAAGTAACTTCATTAAAAAGAGTACAAGGACAATAAGAAAATAGTGGAACTTTATTGTTTTATTTACACATAATTTTTATTTGATGTAATGGTTAAGAAAGAAATTCATACTTCACCAATTTAAAGGAGGGACCACAAACAGGATCCTGTTTGTGCTTCATGGCAGAAACAATGGTTTGTCGTGGTTACAGAACATAGTAAGATCCTTCAGGTTACATGAGAGAAGTGGAGGGCAATGAAAGTATGGTTTCAATTCTCCTGTAAGAAAGATGTCAGAAACGCATTTGCGAACATATATCAAATATCCGGCCTTGTTGGTAAAAGAAAATTGGCCAATGTTCGACAGAAAATCAAAATATGAGTGTGGTGAACTTGCCTGCTTTAACATCTCATTTCTGCCGCTGAATACAGTCAATCTGCACAGAAGAGATTTGACAAATTATATTTCAACGCTATCCTTCCTCCTTTAGGTACTTTTGCTTGTGTAATGAACAATAAGTAATTGTAATCTCGAGAAGACCGTCGTGGTTCATTATTCTTAGCTTTCATCATTCTTTCAAAATAGTGTCAAGCTAGGTGACTAGAGACTCTCCTCTGGATGGGAAGGACATTGCATTTTCAAAGCTTGGAGTTGAGTATACTTCTCAGATTTCATCTCCTGATGGCAATGCAGTGCATAGAATGGTCACTTATTTCTCTGAAGCAGTCGAAACAAGAGAGTCCAAAAATTTCCTGGTTTTAACCAGAAGCAGAAATGGTATTGGACCAAATGGCCTTTCATGACAGGAGAAGCTGAAATTGTTAGGTAGTTCTAACCAACAGGAGCCATCTTTCAATCTGCAGACAAAAGAACAATGCACATAGCTCAGAGGACTTTCACAGAGTGGCTCGAGATAGATATGGCTGATGCATATATTCTATCAATGGCATGAGAAATCAACAACCAAAACTAATGGTGATTACTGAACTAGAATCAAATCTAAACGGATGTAATTGAATACAGAGAATTGACCGAGAAATGTACCATGTCCCAACTAATCGTATGGAAAATGATACTGAAACTAAATAAATGTACTTTTACATCTGATATGTAGGCTTGAGTATGTTGATTTCTCATGTAAGTATCATTTGCATAGTCTTCCTAAAAAAGATTACTTGTTCAACCTCAAATTTGGACACTATAACAGCTAAAAGTGAAGTCAAATTATTTTTCACCATACATTAAACAATGAGTGGATGTCAAAACTTCTGTATCCTACTATATTTTCACTCCCCTCCTTTTGTTAAATTTTTCTAATTTCCTATTTTCATCTACTCAGTTAAGGGTGGCCTAAGAATGCTGTGGGCACTTACTAAGCTGTTTTCAATAGCAAACTCAACAGCATGAGCATGTCTGATACAAATTATTCTGCCTTTCAATGTGCAAGGTCAACTCCCTATCTTCCTTCAGTTTTGATAATTATGCCATACAGCTGCATTTTTCAAAGTAAAATACACTTCATGATTCAAATGAGCACTATTAAAAAGCTTTTAAAACAACTTTATTTGCAAGAAGCCTTTATAAGTAACAACCTTCTAATGCTCAGTAGCCTTTATAGTGTTCCGTTTCCTGTAAAAAAGAGTAAGCCACGGTTAGTATTTTCTGGTTGCTTTAAAAATTTAATCTGATTTTTAGTATTTTATGTTGCTAATTTATTCTCTCCTACCTTGGTACATAAATCTCTCAATTCCTCAAAAACATTATGGTTTTCATAAGACATCGTCACCTTCTATTCTCAATTCCCGCGTTTTCTGCACAGACACACAAAATGAAAAACAGACAATTAACATTAAAGAGACCAAAAAAGAATAAGAATGTATTCAAATTTTCACTATTCACCAAGAAAATAAAGATTGAGATTTTCACCAATTGTCCAACTATCCATAACGTGTTTGCACTACGTGGTGGTGGCAGAAACGACCCAATTGTGCTGCTCATTGTATATACACATTATGTTTAATTGTATCCCACCGCATTCCTTTCAGGGTACCGCTTCTTAATTAATGGACAATTATTAATCTCCAAACTATAAAGGGAGTTGGGTAGACTCTGTGCTGGAAAGTACTCAAGACTAGGGCAGTTGTAAATTCTAAGATGGCTGAGAGATAGGAGATGGAGAAAACCCTTGTAGTTCATTATTCTTAGCTTTGAACAATTAGACAACCAAAGAGTGCGAAGAGTTGGTGGCAGCAGATTCTCCTCTGGGAAGGACTTTACGTTTTCAAACTCATCACTAACTTTGAATTCTTTCAGAGAAGTGAGTTGGTACAAACCCCACTCCTCTCTTGAAGCAATCAGTTTTGGGCAATTGGATATTTCGAGGTGGCTCAAGTGGGATGGCAAACCTTCTTCGGGAAACATTGTCAGTTTTGGGCAATCGCATATTCTTAGGTTGTTCAAGTTGGAAGGCAAACCTCCCTCGGGAAAAGATTCCAGCCTTGAACAACTGTACAAATTCAGAGAACGAAGATTGTTGAACAAGGCAAAAGAGAACTTTAGCCAGTCTAGTGAAAAAGGCAAGAAGGAGGAGCCCCATCTTTTAATTGAAAGTGTGCGAAGAGAATTATAGCAACACAAATGGAAATAGGGACAGTTTACAAAACCTTTAAAATCAAACTCCAACTTTTCAAGAATAGTATTGTTGACTAAATTTTGCTCCACGGAGAAATCAGTGTACCCATTTTCACAAAGGACAAACTTTTTCAAGCTGATCGGCAATTCATTTACCAAAATAATATCACATCTCTGTATATCTAACTCTATGATATTATCACCATTAGGAATTGAAGCCTCTAACTTGTTGCAATCACTAATCTCCAGTTTTTGTAAAGAAGGAAGACGTTGAGGCAGGGCCCCTTTCAATTTGGGACAATTCTTTATAGAAAGCTCTTTAAGCAAAGGAAACCCTTCAACACAAAACCATTCCTCCCAATTGACCATATCCTCCAATTTCAAAACTTCAAGGGACTTGAACGGAACATTTGTTGAACTATTCCCAGAAAACTCTACACCAATGACCTTTATTTCATTACAATTTGAAACATAAAGCTCTTTGAGAGAGGAAAGTTGCCCAAGTGGTGGAAAATGGGAACATAATCCACAGTTTTGCAGTTGAAGATATACTAAGTTGGGTAAATGACAACCCCTTAGCCAATTTGGAAATCTACCACCTCCAAATTGTGTGATGCTGAGCCTCTTCAAGTTTCTATTTGGTTGAAGAGCCTCCAAGACAGACACATTGCTTTCAGCATTTGGGTTGGACATTCTTCTCCAATCGAAATCCAAATGTATTTCTTCTAAATACTTCTTATATTTTAAAATGGTTTTCGGAGCATCTGCAAGATCATTGACATTACCCAACCCGTTAATGTGAATTGTTCCGTGAAGATGGTTTAGTTTCCCCAAGTCATTAAGATCATATCCATTCCTATCTTCCACATGGAAATACGGCAAGGCCTGAAGACTGTTTAGATTTCCAATATGCTTTAGCATCACCTTTATACAAGGGCCTCCGAAAAGATCACAAGGGAGTTCAAGATGACATAAATTGATGAGTTTGGAAAAATTTGAAGGGAGCTCAGTCAATTCACAACAACCTCCCAACAAGAGTGTTTGCAAATTATACAACATACAAATGGTATCAGGTAAGCTTCTAATCTCAGTGCCAGAAAGGTCTAGATAACGCAAAAGGTTTAAATTGCTTATCTTATCAACTAGCATTGAGAGACGACAATTTTTAAATGATAACATCCGTAAACATTTTAGTTTTGAAAATATATCATCTTGCACCTTGTTGCTTATCGACGTACCCGTGTAGCCTTCTAGTATAAGAGTGCGTAGTCCGTTAAGCTTAAAAATTGGCTCTAGTAATTTATCATCACCAATTGAGTGAAGAGAGAACCAAATGTGACGTGTCCTTTCAAGGACAACCTTAGTACCCTCTATTTGCATACAGAATTCTCCTAACACTGATTTTGCTAAATCATGGACAAGATGGTGCATGAAAAAGTAGTGCTCATATGTACCAAATGATTGTTGGAAAAATGAAATTGACTCAAGATCACAGAAAATTTCATTACCCAACTCTTCTTCACTTTTGTCTGATCCACAAACCTTCAGCAAACCCTCTGCCATCCAAAACTTGATTAATTGACCTTTATGAAACCAATAACCTTTGGGAAATACAGAACAATAAGCAAAACAACACTTTCGATTAGAAGGGAGATTATGGTAACTCAACATAACTACAGAGTTAATGTTGTATTCCCCGTCTGATAAACGCCACATGTCGGTATCCAAAATCTCAGTCCATTCATTTTGAGAGAATTTTTTACGCAAGAGTTGGCCCATTGTCTTTACAGCTAAAGGTAACCCTCTGCACTTGTCCACTATCTTCCTGCCAATTAATTCAAGATTTGGAAACTCAGAGATATTCTTGCCATGAAAAGCATGTGTCACAAATAAACTCCAACAATCATTTGTTTCCAATTGCTGTAAATCAATTAACTGGCTAGATTTCAGGACAGATTCTATCTTTTTGTCACGTGTTGTCACAATAATCTTACTACCTGAAGTTCCATGGTTAAAGGGAAGTAGTAACTGGTCCAAACTTTCCTCATTTGTGTTCCAGATGTCATCCAAAACAAGTAGATATCTCTTGCCAGTTAGTGTCTGCTGCAATTGTTGTTGGAGTAGATTGAGAACGGATTCATCATCTGCTGAAGAATCAAATGACCTGAGAATATCTTTGGTGAGTCTAATAACATCAAAAGATTCTGGAACATAGACCCAAGCTTTAAGTTCAAAATGTTCCTCTATCAAGCGGTCATTGAATACAAGCTTAGCAAAAGTGGTCTTACCAATCCCTCCTGGACCCACTATACCGAGTATAGGTACTTCACTATCATTGCCATTATCTGAAAGTAAAATTTCGATCATTTTATCTTTATCACCATCCCTTCCATATATGCCGGCCGCATCCTCTAAATATGTAGTTGGCAGTATTTCTGAAGGTTCTGAACTAACTCCAACTGCATTATGAGCACGAGTTCCTTTTTCTAATTGCAGTTTATCCTTCTGCTCTTCAAGAGAATCTAGGTTCTTAATCAAATCTTTGATCCTCGATTCAAATGGATTAGTAAAAGTTGGAATGAACTTGAAAATATTTCTAGTAGAAGGTTGAGATTCGGCCTTCAGCTTCTTCATTGGTTCATCGGTTACAATCTCATCTAATAGTTGGTCAGCCTCATACATAGCATGTTTAACATCACCAAGCCACTTCTTTACGTCTGGATTCTCATATTGCTTCTTCTCTGCATCATCCATCACTTGGTTGATAGAGTTGAGTATAGACTTAAATTTGTTCACCGGCATGTCATGTTTGACTTTGCAAAAGTAATCGATGAAATTACTTGAAACCAACCTCTCAAGAACCACATCAAATAAAGAAGAAAGAAATGCCCCAACAACCATCTCTGCCATGATTTTTCTGTAACACAATAAAGGATAAGAGATATTAGTGTGCATAAATCTTTATGTCTATTTAAAATTAAAAATATAAAAAAGTTTGAAAAAAAATGTCTATTTAAAATAGAAAATATTAAAAATTTTAATACTTAAAATTTAACAGTTGACTTTAAAATTTAGTTCTAGTCTCTCTTTGACGTTTGTCACGATTAGGAATGGAAATAGGTTACAACGACTGTCATGGGGTTATAATGTAGTCTGTCATGTTGAGATTTGTTCTGAAATAGATATGTTGAACGTGTGTATCAGCAGTTGTTACTGTCAGCTGCACTAATTGACCAAGTCTTTAGGAGAATTTGTTTTAATATTTCAGTTTTTAATTATCTAATAAAGTAGTGGCTAAAGATTAGGAGTTAGTTACTCAATATTTGTTTTTTTATTTAAGTTACAACTTTGTATTTGACAGTAGTTTTCCAATTGAATAAAGTTTCAGTATTTCCCTTCCTATTTGATGAGTTACGTATAATCACCAACAAATTGGTATCAGAGCCTTCTTCTTAGAGGGACTTGTGAGTGAAACCCACCATAAAAGCTTAAACACTATTCCTCAATTCATCAAACTGATGGATTCAGAAACACCCTACAAAGCCCTACCATTACCTGTGTTTGATGGTGAAAACTGTCATATATGGGCAGCAAGAATGGAGGCGTATTTAGAGGCAAATGACCTTTGGGGAGCTGTTGAGGAGGACTATGAAGTTCTTCTTTTGTCAGACAATCCAACAATGGCTCAGATAAAAATGAAAAGGAAAGGAAATCAAAAAAGTTAAAAGCAATAGCTTCTTTGTTTGCTGTTGTCTCAGAAGAAATCTTCACTAGAATTACGACCATCAGATCAGCATTTGAAATATGGAATTTCCTCGAAACTGAATATGAAGGAGATGAAAGAATTAGGGGAATGAAAGCACTTAATTTGATTCGAGAATTTGAGATGCAAAAGATGAACGAGTCTGAAACAATCGAAGAGTATACAAATAAACTTATTAGTATTGCTAACAAAGTAAGATTGCTTGGTTCTGAATTGTCTGATTCAACAATAGTTCAGAAAATACTCGTGACTATCCCTGAAAGATTTGAAGCAACTATCACTTCCTTGGAAAATACCAAGGATATGTCAAAGCTTACCCTGGCAGTACTCGTAAATGCCATCCAGGCCCACGAACAAAGAAGAGTGATAAGATCTGAAGGTTTAGTGGAAGAAGCATTACAAGCTAAATTAAAAATCAACAAAGGAGAAAAGAGCATGGGAAATAAGTTTAAGAAAAGTTTCAACAAACAATAAGGAGTTGGAAGGACTAGTTACATAAATGAAGAAACAAATAGAGAATTTCCTACTTGCAAGCATTGTGGAAAATTCGGTCATCCTTCTTTCAAATGTTGGAGAAGATCTGATGTGAAGTGTGACAAGTGCAACAAACTTGGGCATCACGAGAGAATCTACAGAAGCAATTTTCAACAAAGTAATGAGGTTCAAGCTGAAGATCAACAAGAGGAAGAGCAGTTGTTTGTAGCAACATGTTTTACAAGCACTAGCTCTAGTGAATGTTGGCTAGTGGATAGTGGTTGTACCCATCACATGACCCATGATAAAGAAATATTCAGAGAGATGGATAGATCACAAGTATCAAAAGTTAGAATCGGTAATGGTAAACTCATTGCCATCAAAGGAAAAGGAATTGTGGCCATTGAAAGTTGCACATGTACAAAGCTAATTTCTGATGTTTTATATGTACCTAACATTGATGAAAACTTGCTGAGTATGGGTCAATTACTTGATAAAGGATTTAAAGTCATCTTTGAAAATAAGAAATGTTTGATCAAAGATGCCAATGATAATGTAATTTTTAGCATTAAAATGAGAAGCAAAGGTTTTTCATTTGATCTAATGAAGGAGGAGCAAATAGCTTATCCAGCTACTGTTAATAGTACAGAGATATGGCACAAAAGATTAGGCCATTTTCATCATGCAGCGGTACTGAATTTGCAAAGAAAGGATATGGCTCAAGGCTTGCCTCACTTAGATGCTGAATTACCAAGCTGCAAGGCATGTCAGTATGGTAAGAAAGCAAGATTAACGTTCACGCAAGCAACCTAGAGAGCAACAGAGAAGCTGCAACTGATTCACACAGATCTGGTTGGACCGCAAAGAACTGCTTCGCTTAAAGAGAGCAAATACTACATTGTCTTTATAGATGATTACACCAGAATGTGTTGGATTTATTTTCTCAAGTCCAAGTCAGAGGTTGAAGGGGTATTTTGGAGATTTAGGAATGGGATTGAAAAGCAAAGTGATTGCATGATTCAAGTTTTGAGGTCTGATAATGGCATTGAGTACACTTCAAAACAATTCATTATGTTTTGTGAGCACGCAGACATTGAGCATCAACTTATAGCTCCTTACACCCCTCAACAAAATGGAGTGAGTGAAAGAAAGAATAGGACAATAATGGAAATGGTCAGATGCATGCTTCATGAGAAAGGGTTGCCTAAGGAATATTAGGCAAAGGCTGCAAACACTGCTGTACTTTTACTTAATAGACATCCCACCAAAGCAGTAGACGGAAAGCCAATAGTTGATCCTTTGCAAAATCCAAATGAGTTAGTTGATGATCCTCCTGTAAGAGGTACTAGATTGCTTTATGATGTTTATGAAAGATGCAATGTTGCAGTCCTTGAACCTGCAGGATATTGGGATCCAAAAGAAGATCCCAAATGGAGGGCTACAATGCAGGAGGAGCTTACCATGATTGATAAAAACCAGACTTGGAAACTTGTTAAAAGGTATGAGCATAAAAGAGTCATAGGGGTGAAGTGGGTGTTTAGAACAAAGCTAAACGCAGATGGATCAATCAACAAGCATAAAGCCAGGTTAGTAGTTAAAGGGTATGCTCAAATTTTTGGAGTAGATTTCTTTAATAAATTTGCTCCAGTTGCAAAGCAAGATACTATTAGAATGTTGTTAGCTATTGCAGCACAAAGGGGATGGAAAATATGTCATCTTGATGTCAAGTCAACATTTTTAAATGGATTTCTAGAGGAAGAAATATATGTTGAGCAACCTAAAGGTTTTGTTGTGAAAGGGCATGAAGATAAGTTCTATATATTAAAGAAGGCCTTGTATGGTTTGAAACAAGTTCCAAGAGCTTGGTACAACAGGATTGATGAGTACTTAGGCCCCGTTTGGATAAACAGCTTATATATATGCTTATAGCATTAGGGCTTATAACATTAGAGCTTACATCATAAGCTCTTATACTTGATAAGCTATTTATGTTTGGATATGTACACTAAAAAGTACTT
>Ga0228711_1003699_pt1 | contig 23739 bp, 11 predicted proteins | sample MedpolnodulmetaG_2_FD_177996 | JGI IMG/M metagenome (GOLD analysis project Ga0228711, IMG submission 177996) | Root nodule microbial communities from Medicago polymorpha collected in Santa Monica, California, United States - brown nodules | ecosystem: Host-associated > Plants > Roots > Nodule...
CTTTTTTCATTGATGCAAAACTTACATGATAGCCTTAAGGTTTTGGGTGTTTTTGGATTTTATAATCCAAAACAAGTTCGTATTATAAAATCTGAACCGAGGGTAAAATTGAAAGAAAAAAAAAAACAAGGCACGCAAGAATAGTGTAGGGTGGAAAAAATAATGGTCTTTAAATTATTATTAGTTTTTTTAACTATTTTGAATAACTATTATTTTGTAAAAAAAAAAAAAACTATTTTGAATAACAAAGAAGAAAAATGATATTTGAAAAAGATCGAAAATAGATGATGCATAATAGATTAATAGTACATACAGTCAATACACATTGAAGATACCTAAACATGACGTACCTTATTTCAAAAAAGAAAATGACGTAACCTAAATATAAACGTACTTATTTAGACACCCGTGATCAAATTAATTTAAAATATAAATGCTTATACTTTTGGTATCCCATGTGTTTGTGTATGAACAAGTGGCGTGTATAGTTTTTCATGTCACTGATCTGATTTATTGTGATCGGTCCTATGTAGGGATGAGAATTGACCATGGTCGGTTTAAGGGGGCTTGCAGTCTAGTATACCATAGGCCGGGTTAGACCATTTTTTTTTCTTCTTAAATAGTGAAGGTTTAAACTTTTTTAGAAGTCTATTTAGCTAAAAAAAACCAGACTAAAGGTCATAAAAAAGCTTTTTAAGCCTACTTAAGTAAATATGAATAATATTATTTATTATATTATATTTTGTACTTTCAATTAAATTATGAATTTGTTAACACTTTAAATGATTTAAGTTTATTAGTATACATTAATTTTATTTTATTTTGCATATTTAAGTTTATTATTATAAAATAGAATTGAAATATGATAATATAACATTATAGTCAAATTCTCTAAAAATCCATGTTAAATATCAAAAAGGGAGTTTGATCTCATTGGTCTATTAGTTCGCTAGACTATTTAAACTTAGATTACATTACTTATCTAAAGATGTTCATATGAAATAAACTTTTAAATAAGCTAGCAAGCCACATTAGGCTTTTAGAAGGCCAAACTCAAACCTAAAAAATTAGTTTATGGCAGGCCGCAAGACAAACTTAGGCCTTAAATTTTTTGACAGACCAAACTAAAAATTTGCAAAACCTAACTTGACATAGCCTATTATCTGAGTATCAATGAATCATGTAACATTGTTTACTTTTTTTTAATTGTCTTCTCTAGGTCAATTTCTAAAAAAATTTAATGGTCCATGTTAATGTTGATACCTCTTTGTTAAATGAGACAGCCTCAATATTGAATTTTAAAGTGAGTGTGTTACCTTTTAAATATTTAGGGATACCAATTGGTGACAATCTCCGTAAATTATTCCTTTGATATCTCGTGGTTGATCGAATCAGAGTTAGATTGTCTTCTTGAAAAGAGAATGGAGGTTTAAGAGCGATAAATTCAAAAGATTTTAACTAACCTCTCTTAGAGTGTGTTTGATTTGCTAAAAAAAAATATAAAAGATAGGACATGACAAGTGCAAGTGTACAATGTTTGATTGTATAATTGTTACAAAGACATGAGAAACTGGGGGCAAGAGATATGACAAAAACTAATTATTGTTCTTGACTAAACCAAAACACAACTTTTTGTCCCAAGTATAAATTGTCTAAAATACCGAAATGACATTTTGTCCACTCAACATCATACAAGACAAAAAATTATTCAATACCATAATAGTTTGTCTTGTGATGCACCCTTAGGGAGTGATGTTGGAGGTTAATGAGGGAGAGAAAGGGCTTTGGCATAAAGTTCTAGGAAATGAATATGAGTTTTCTAATGGTGAATGACTGGGGTGGGGATGGGGGTAAATATTTGAATTGGTGGGTGGAAGGATCTTTATAGTATTAAGAGGAGTGATATGGTGAGTGGAGGAAGGCGGTTTTTGGATAATGTTTATGAGAAAATAAGGTATGGTAGTAATATATTATTTTGACACGAGCCTTGTTAGAACATATTACTGACTCAATGACTCGAATGATAATAAACTAAAGAGACTTTAAATAGGTCTCATTAATTTGTATTTTAATGTGTGCATCTAAAAAATAAATAGAAAGAAATTGAAGAGAGCAAACAAGAATTTAGATGAATTTAAGATGGGGAGACCAAATTTTATTCCTTATTTTGATCGACAAAACCCGTTAATTATTGAAGAGAGAGAGAGAGAGAGAAAAAAAAATTATATAGTTGTCGGTGACTAATATGTACCCATTTTTTTCTTCTTCCAATAGAGGTTCTTAATAAATTGAGGTTCTTATTAAGTAAAAAACTCCTAATTAAAGACGTTCTTTTAATAAAATACGAAGGGCATTCTTTTTTTACCCTCACATGCATCTTCTTGCCCTATCAAGTGTTTCACTTGTTTTTTTTTACGCTATTGTTCATTGATTTATTTATTTTTTGGAAATGTTCATTGGGTTGTTACTTTTCGAGTATACATGTATAATTGACTTAAATATGTCATTTGTCCTTTTAAATAAAGGTCATTTGAGTTTAGATGGAAACAGATCCTCTCCTATCTTTTTCTATCCTGCTATTTTTGTGTAAAATTTTGAGCCATTGCAAAGGTTTGAGTGACAAAAAGAAAAATGTGACAACTTAGAGGAGAGACAAAAAAAAAGAGACCATAATAATGGGTTTGTTGTATACATTTTTTTACAAAATAATAATGAGTTTGTGTAAAAAAAAAAAAAAGACCATACATTATCGGTATAAAATAGTTTTACATTAACATTCAATAAGAATCAAATATGTGCTTATTATTCTAAAAAACAGTTATGTTTTATTTTACAACAAATAAGGTTATGGTTCTAAAATATATCTATGTAACAATTTAAATGGAAATTTAAATGAAAAAAACTAAAAGTAAAATTTAAATTTAAATAAAAAATAATATTAATATATTTCTAAATATTATTATCAACTTCAAACGGTTTCATTCTAAAATTTATTTGACTTTAATAATTTTTTTTTATTAGAATGAGGGCTGAAGTCTAGAAAAAAAAGGCTTAAACACCTTTTTGGTCCCTTATCTTTATTTCGGGGTTCATATTGGTCCTCTATTAATTTGTAGCGTGACAATCCTTTCTATGTGAATTCGTGGTTTTAAAGTACGAGATTCATGCGAATTTGAGTTGGATCCACTCTCTGCATCATTGTTCAACGATTTCAAAAATGAAGCTAATGAGGAACCTCGTGAATTGACATGTTAGGTCAAATGGGAAAGAAGATCGGTTGCAATCTCTAATTTTGAAAGTGGTGGACATGTTAGGTCTAATTCCGGGTGAAGAATTTGGAGAAAAAAAGTGTTCCAATGAACCCTAATTTTGATTTATAGTGGAATTGACAAAGTGGGAAGAACAAGATGCTGACTTATATGCCACGTATAATGCAATTAACGTTGTTAGTCTTTGATGGACGGAAAGGACTAATATGATACCAATTGATGGGTAGTAATCCTCATACTATTAGCTAACGGAACATTTTTAATGTAAGTCGAAAATGACTCATAAATAATCAAGTTTTAGTCTAGATAACAACCAATATTTGCGAGAATCTACATATGGATTTTCTCTACCACATCCAATATATGTTGGGCCGACATTATTTAATGGGATAATAGTCATTTTGGTTTCTGAATGTGTAAGGAGTAGTCACAATAGTTCCTCAATGTATCAAAATTCTAAAATAGTCCCTGATTGTGCGCTTTGTTAGTCAAAATAGTCTCTGACGCTAAAATAATCTCTCAATACTCATAATAACTCTTTTATATAGGGACTAAACTGACAATAAGTAAGTACTTATAAGGACTGATATGACAATAAAAGTATATTGAAGTATTTTAATGTCATACACTATTTTGAACAACGAAGTACACAATGAGAGACTATTTTTAAATTTATGCATTAATGAATTATTATAACTACTCTTTACATGTTTTGTCAAAAATGAAGAAAAAAAACTACTCTTTACATGTTCATATCAAAATAACTATTACCTTATTTGTAATGCACCGTCGTCCGTATTGCATTCATGCCTTCCCTTTTTAGCACAACAAGTTAAGTAGTAGATACTAAATAGTATTCTGTCCGAAAAAAGTTAGGTAGTAGATATAGTACTTACAATTATTGGACTCGTCGATCAGTTTCACAGTATACATATTACTACTGAAGGAAATGGCATGCATATATAACACATAGTTCATTGCTTAAAACATTGCAAAGAGAAGGTAAGTACGATCACAATAGAGAAGCAAATTAATTAAACATGGTGAACATGGTGAACGTAATTTGGTCATTTGGTAGTTGGACGATGAAGAACGTTGGTGTGAAGCTTTACACCGTGGAGATAGAGGAAGGTACACGTATGAGATTCTGGGTTCCATCTGAAACCATTTCAAAGCCCAAGTCCAAGTCCATCAAGCCAGTAGTGGTTCTACTCCACGGCTTCTGTGGTGATGGACTTGCAACATGGGCTTTGCAAATTAAGACTTTAGTCAAAAACTATGCCGTTTACGTACCTGATTTAATTTTTTTCGGCGGCTCTACCACTGATAAGCCAAACCGGTTACCGACTTTTCAAGCGGAGTGTTTAGCAAAGGGGTTAAAGAAACTTGGGGTTGAGAAATGTGTTTTGGTTGGATTCAGTTATGGTGGAATGGTGGCGTTTAAAATGGCTGAGCTTTATAGTGATCTGGTTCAAGCTGTGGTTGTAACTAGCTCCGTTTTGGCTATACAAGAGTATTTGATTAGTAGAGCAGTGGAAGATGCTGGATTCTCTTCTTGTTCGGAAATGTTATTGCCATCTTCTATTGAGGGATTGAAGGCACTTCTCACAGTTGGTGTATACAGAAACATTTGGTTTCCCAACTGTCTGCTCAATGATTTTCTTAAGGTTTGCATTTCTTTAGTTTTTCATTGAAATTCATCAAATTGTTACAGAAATGTTATTTATAACCATAACCTTTTTTTTGTGCAAAACAAAACAAAATTGTTTTTTTAAAAATGATTAGCACATATTTGATTCTCATTCAGTGGCAGAGTCAGGAATTTTATAGAGTTTGAGCAAAAAATTTATCGCAAAACGTTACTTTCTTCCTGCGAATAATTTCACATTTCCTGCGGAACCTAAAATCGTAAGGTATTACCTCACCTAGGCACTTAAATCCTTGGCAAAATCTGCAGGAAATGTGTTTCCTACGGAATTTACACAAAAATCCGCAGGAAAAGCTAAAAGTCCTAGTAATGACTGGGCTTGCGACAAAGGAAGTTGGAGCTGAGCCTGGGTTAGTGCCCAGGCTAGCTGGGGGTGGCTCTGCCCCTGTTCTCATTGAATGTTAATATAAGACTATTTTATACCGATAATGTATGCTCAATTTTTTTAGCACAAACTCATTATTATTTTGTTAAAAAAATGCATACAAGAAACCCTTTAATTATCAATCAATTTTCTAAAATTGCAGGAAGAATTTGTATACACAAATAAGTCTAATTAATGTCATTTTTAACTTGGTCAAAAAAAAAATGTCATTTTTAATAATTTAGATTGTGGATTCAAATTAAGGATCGGATAACTTTGAGATTAGTTTTTCCAAAAAAACACTCAAGATGAGAGATAAAATAGGATAAATGCATCATATATATATATGTTAATCATCTTCTTTAATAAAAAAATGTTATTGGTCTAGTGTTTGATGAGACAACGAAATATAGTAAGTTATTCCCAAAAAAAATGATAAGTCCATGAAACTTATCTTATAACCTACCTCTCTAGTTAAAATTCTTATCTAAATATAAATTGAATTAGAAACCGACAAGCTAAGATAAAACATATATTATTGATTTATCCCTATAAAATATAATATAAAATAAAAATATGGAAATCTAATAAAATATACATAGAAAAATAATTTGGTATTAAATTAAAAAAATATTAATAATTAATATTTAAAAGAATGTATAAGTTTGGCACAAGGGTAAATTGTAATTTAAATAATCAAAATACTAAAAACCTATTAAAATTAGAATATTTATAAGTAAAGTAATTATTAAAAATTACAAAATATGAATATCAATCAAAGTTTTAACAAACTAAATACTCCATCTATTCCTTGTTAAGTGTCTTTTTAGAAAATTAACACCAAAACAACAGTGTGTATTTTTGCACAGTTTTTTTCTTCCTATTATACCCTCATTTTAATCCACCAATAAACTCCTATTTTTTCAACACACTTTATCTTTCCAATAAATTTAATATGTTATCTTTCTCTCATAACAAACAATTGTCAATTTTTTAAATATTGTGCACACCTTTTAATTATTTTAAGTCAATATAAAAATTATATTGTTCAAACTTCTTTTTCTTCATTGTCATCTTGTTCTTGTATCTTGTCAAATTAGTCTTCAACTATTGCTCCCTCTTCACCTCACATCAACAATTCCAACGACTCTTCCACTTTTTCTTCTTTTTGAACATTCATGAAGTCTTTTATTTTTTTCTCTCAAATCTGTTCTTTTACTTTGCACTTGAATTTTTTAACAATTGTTACTCATCTTATTTATAGAATTTTAACTCTTCTTGGAACCATTGTTTGTAACAAAATTTTGTTTAAATTTGAAGATAACAAGAAACAAACTTTGTTTAAAAAAAAACTTTAGTTTTTCAAATAGATAGTATTAATTAATTTTATTGAAAAAGATAAGAGTAATTGACAAAGGGTATAATTGACAAATCGTACTCTTAAAATACCAAAAAAACAATTAAATAGGAACAAAAAATCACCTTAAAAAAACACTTAAAAAGGAACGGAGGGAGTATAATTTTTTGTGAGGGAAGTTTTGCCTTTACATATAATAGAATATTTTTGTAAAAAAAATACAATTATTTAATTAAATTAATATTTTTTAAAAATATTAAAGTATATATAATTACTACAAGTGTGGAATTTTTCTCTGTGTAGAGTAAAGAAGGAGAGGAAATCCATGTGGAGTAGTTCGGGGCGAGACATGTGGATCATACACTGCCACCAAGGACCATATCTCATAACAGTTTGCCAAAATATCTTATATATGCGTATACAAATATTTTATATTTTATAATTTTTTGTTTTTTCAAAACATACGTATAAACTTAGTTTATATGTCGATAAGAGAAATGTTAAGGACAAACTCTCAAACACACTCTTTCAATACACTCCAATAACATGTTGACACATTATCCCCATCCTTTGTTTAATTAACCGGCAAACCTGATATGAAATTGAAATGTATTAAAAATATTGAGAATTATTAATCTTTTTTTTTTGTTGTTTAATCTTTAACCATTCATCTTCTCCGCTCACCATCTCACAGTAAACCAAGATTCAAATTTGTCTTCCTAAAGCTTTGAGATGTCGACAAACTCCAAAATAAGGTTGCCTTTTTTTCTGCAATATCGAACATTATTCACGAGACTAATCAAATGTTGTCTGGGTTTTAACAAAAAAAAAACGCAGACCCAACAAACTTACGAAAACGACGATGTTCAATTTCAAGGTGTTCAAGCTTTCATCAATGTCGTGGGAAATGACGAACACATGGCCAAATCCTCTATTTTGGTTTAATGGGTTAGGTAGTTGCTGGTGAGATTAAAAGTGAAGAAATAGATGGACTGAATTGAAAAAGAACATTTTTTGGTAACGCAAAATCTATTGTAACACGTGAAGCAGCAACACATTTTGTCTTGTTCAGATCTGGTACTATGTTTGGAAAAGCCAAAGAACAATTTGTGTAAAAATTAATTCTTACTAGTACTTAGATCTATCATTAACTTTAACACAACAAAGATGAAAAATAAAAGTACTGTGTTTGTTTCTCATGGCAAATCGGTAGACACCATTGGTGTTTTGGAGAAGATGATACAACAATTAAATTCTAATTAAAAATAAAAAAAGCAACGGCGTGTATTTGTCTTTTAAAACTGGCACAACCGGTTACCAGGTTATGGAATAAAAAATTGGAGTGAGGTGGCTTCCTATTATTGGAGTGTGTCAAAAGAGTGTGTTTGAGAGTTTGTCCTTAGCATTTCTCAATGTGATAATGTCTTCATGTTTTGTATACTATTTTTGGTACAGTATTTCATTTATTTAATAGCTAAACTTTATTTATTTTTTACTTCTTATTTGTTTAAAAATAATAGAAATTTGATCAATGTTCTACTTAGATGGGTACAGAGGAAAAAACTCTCCAAAGCAGATAATGAGATGGAGACCATTTTAGGTAGTGAAAAAGGGGAGTGGCACTCTATGGTCATGATTATAAAAATATAGGTATTTATAGCCACAATGGGTTCTAATAGGAAAGGCAAACTACGAATGCTCTTCTAATCTCTCAAAAACAAAACTAGCTTATTAATAATGTCACTTTTATTAACATTATATCATCAATTACAGGTAATGTTCTCAAATAGGAAGGAGCGAAGTGAGCTATTAGAGGCCTTAATCATTAGCTACAGAGATATCAATGTCCCAAAATTTTCGCAGGTAATTATCTTTATAATTTGGACTCTAATACTCTTTTTTACGGGCGATACTATAAAACTCTTGTTATGTACTATATATTTTCCCATTCTTCCAAAACCTAAGTTTTTATTATAATAACTAAACAACTTTCCTTTGCAGCGAATACATCTTTTATGGGGTGAGAAAGATAAAATTTTCAAACCAGAGGTTGCGCAGAACATGAAAGAGTATGAAATCTTGATCATATAATTATAATAATTTCAAACCATTTTATAGGTTTATCAAGCTGCTTAAGTTTATCTTGATCTCATAATAGTAATTACTTATACATATGATAGGAGGCTAGGAAATAACACGACATTTGAAGTAATAAAGAAGGCTGGTCACTTGGCTCATCTTGAGCGACCGTGTATTTACAATAGGTGTTTAAAGAAGTTTCTTTCGTCCGTTATGCTTGATGAAAGAAAATAACCTAATTCACATCTATGAATATGTCAAGGGTGTGTTTGACAAGTGCATATTTTATTAGTATAAGTTACTATTGTGCAAGGGCACGTGTATCCCAACACTAATATAAATGGTGTATAACGTTTAAATAAACTCTTCCAAACAATGGTCGTAATGTTAAACAAATCAATTTTAAATATGTTTACTTTTCTTTATAAATAAATTCAAAGTTGTTATTTCATTTAAGAAAATAAAATTTTGTGACTTTAACAACATTTTGATTGAAACCAAAACATACTATCGATGTGTTTTCACATCAATATATATCCAAACGAGAATTAAATTTCTTCACGTGCTCTTCCTTGTTTCGGGGACCTAAATTTCCGTAAAAACAATAGCACATCTGCTACTACGTGTCAAAAAATGTAATTAATTTTGTATTATAAATTGTTTTAAAAAATTATCATTAATAAATGGTACGAAAAAGATAAATTAAAGAATTGAAACAAGTTAGAATGATAAATAGTAAATGGTATAATAAAAAAAATTACATTAATATTTTATTAGGATTATAAAGTGACTTTTAATTCGAGAAGGAGTGTGTATATGACATTGATATTGACACCATATATATAAACAAGAGCATGTATGAATATACTTGAAACACGAAAACAAATGTCCACTACTCCAAGTCAAAAGCAAGTTTGAAGTCATTGTGATTATCCATGAAGTTAGCCAATTTGTCAAGAGAATTGCTCTTCTTCCATTTATGATTGTTGGTTTCTTTAAAAAAGCCGAACATGAATTAACTCATACTGCATTTTTAATGTGAGTTAATTCACGTAGATGCATTTTTCAGCATGAGTTAATTCATGTTGGATGAGAATGAGAAAAAACAAATGAAAGAATAGCCATTCTCATTTGTCAAGGTGGCTATGCAGCCAGCAAGGCCCTTTATACTCACAGGAAGTATCCAACAAACAAGATTAATAAGTGATATATTTTATGTTCAAATTAACGGTGCTCCGTCTGAATGCACAAATATCTTGGTATAGTATAGCACTAAAGCATCAATTACTTGATCTTTTTTTAAATGGGTTGGTCCTTTTTGAATATAAATGAAATTTAGGACTACAACATCACATGAATATAAATTAAAACAACATAAAATATATTATAATTGAAACTTCATTCCAACTTTACATCAGTAATAATAATATTAAATAACAACCATTTTGAAAAACTTTTTTGTAAATTACATTAGATGTAACATTTGGTATCTTCGCCTTCCTCGGCAATTAATAATATCTTTAACTTTTTCTTGAAGTAGGTATGGACTTTTGACCTGTGTATATTAAAAATCACAAAAAGAATTTAATAGATATGTAATATGAGACAAAAATCGCTCAAAATGTCTTTCAAAGGCATTTATCGACAAACCTTTTTTTAAATATTTTTATATGATACAAATTTCTTAAAAAAAAAAACTTAATAAAAATTAAATACATTTTTATCACAATCTTCACTATCATAATGGAAATTCAATATATTTTTGTAAGTAGCTATTGAACATTATGAAACACATTTATGTAAACTACATTTGACATTACATCTACATCTTTTATTTTTCCGTCAATTACCGATATCTTCAAGCCTTTCCTTGAAGCAACTCTCAAAATTGATTAGTAGATATACTCCAACATGTCTAAGAGACTGCCTTGACTTTTATTATTGTCCTCCACTGATATCTACTATTGGATATGGCCTGAGAGACTACATACAAAATTCGGAAAACATAAACTCCATAAAAGATGGTGATATTGAACATAATATAGAACTAAAAAATTCATAGAATTATAACAACATGGTTGCTATACATAAACGGTTGAAGCATAATACATTTATATTCATTGTAGCACCTTCAAGTTAATGCCCAATGTTAGTAAAGCATATCAAAGATGAACTCAATTAATCATAGTCATGGCAAGTAGGAGAGAAAAAAAAAAAAGCTCTGTTGTATTTAAAAAAAAAAAAACTACAATTGTTTTCAATCAGAAAGAGTAACCAAATGACCATCATTGCTAAGTAACAATCTGTTTCAAGAAAAGGAAGAAAGGGAGTGATGTTTTTAATTACTTTTTGTTCTTTGTTTGCTATAAAACTTAAGAGTAACCAAAGGACATTAGTAGTAGCATTTGTTAGAATGAACAATCACGGCTCAAATATGCATAATGTATCAGCAAAGTATAAATAGTTGTCACTTCTCATATCCTATTTATTAGTGTTGGAACCCAGAAGGGTCTCTTTTGCGGTAGTTTTGGTGTTTTGGCGGCGCAGAGGTTGAGGCTGCGGTATGCTATGCCTGCTGCTACCATTTTTCTAGTTTTTATGGCAGCATCAATGTTTTCTGTTTTTGGGCTGCTGGTTTTTTGGTGTTCACAGCATGTTCTGCTACTTTTCTTTTGTACAGTGTTTTTCTATTTGGGATTGGTCTCTAGTGTTTTGGTTTTGGGGCTTCTGGTATATCAGAGCCTTGTATATGTTTCTTTCTTGCCGCGAGTTCTTGGTGGTGCTTCTTGCACACCCTCGACGCAAATAAACTTTTGCCGATTCTAAAAAAAAAAAGTATATGCATGAATTAATACAATTTTCAATATCATATCAGCCAATATACGCACTAAATGGACATATTATGCAAAGAAAATTATGCAGAAAATTAATCAACAAATGCCTCAGAAGATAAATAGCATTCCAGATAGAAATAAACATTTAAGTAAATATAGGCCTGACCTTGCACCAACAGTTGTCCAATCCCTATGCCAAAGCCGCTATGCTCCATAAATTATGTAATATGTAGAAAAAATCTGCAATCAAAAGTATTATCGAATTCCTCAATTGCACATCCTGCTACACCAATACCAAAATGCTGCAAGATAACCTATGACACCTCAAACCTTTCACACACACACAAAACTCTGCTGAAACAAAGATTTAAAACTTGCACAAAAAATAACTTTTTAATTAACCCAACATTTTCTAATTCAATCTTACAATGAAGCACACATGGCAAACAGTGTGGTTTACTTCAACCCACATCAAAAAGTTTACTCGCACAACAAAGTCAAATTATATAGAAAGCACAAAAAACAACTTTTTCTAAAGGTGCTTAGTACAAAAGTCAATAACAAACAAAGAAAATGGACACACAAAGTCATGAGTACAATTCAGAAACATCACGTGAAAATACATTCAAACACATAGAACTAAGATACCATAGGATTAAGCCTATGATTGTGGACACAATCTCACAGCTATTGAGCATGCATCTCACATTTGCATTATTTTTACAAATTACATTACACCACAAACATCAACAGTACGCACGAGAAGTACATAGAAATCCTAAATTCAAACACAAGAACATTTTGATTGTCTGAAAGGGCTGGCAGGGACATCAAAGAAGAACCCGACTAATTCCTCCAGAAATACTCTAGCAGACGGTAGGTTACTCCACCCTCCCTTGCACCTGCAGACGGTGGTAACTTAGTTCTCAGCACAACCATTGGAGGTGGACAGAGATACACAACCCTGTTGTTAGCTGCTGCAGTAACACCTAATTTAATGGGAGTTCGCCTTGTCAATTTTCGCGCATCCACCAAAGCTTGCCACTCTCCAAAAAAAAACACAGGACAGACCTTCATCATGACAGAAATCCATGGTGGCTTTCCAAGTGTAACCAAGGTAATCAACAACAGTCAACTCAGTCCTCTCATGGGGGAATGCAGCTTGGCAGAAACCAGGCCAATTCAATTTCTGTTTAATATGAACAAAACTCAATCAAAACTTTGGTCATAAGTGAGTACAATTAACATGCAAACTAAATTTTTTTAACTCACCAGCATCCCTGATGTAAGATCAGCATCTCTGAGCTCCTTCACCAGTAAATGGCTGAACTTGGTGGGGAGAAAATGAGCATTATAGCCATGCCGAACAAAAGAATTTCTGTAATCAGTAGCTCTCTGATTCTGGAGAAGCAACTTCTGAGGAGGATTGAAATGAGGATACATCAACTCCTCGCCATGCATATTTCTGATCTCCAAAAGGAAGAGATGTCGATTTGCATAGACAATGGTGATCCAGGTACCACCAAATAGCTTGTAAAATCTCTGAAAGATCTCCCACCCATCTGCGAAGTACACCTTTCCATTCTTCTTTTCAACTGCAAGCTCAATCTCATTATGATTTTGGTCACGTACCACAACAAAGGGAGCAACTTCTAAGCCAAAAACACGAGAAAAGCATGCTGGTAGTCTTCTCTTCTACAAAAACATACATTCGTGTTACTATCTAAGATTGTTTATGAATTCGACCTTAAAAAATCAAGCAACACTCATGACAGATGCAACACTTAAAAAATGAAATGACAGAACTTCATGTTGAAAACCAAATGTAAACAAAATCAAGAAAGATTGAGACTATAATGTATGCATTATAGATCACTCACACTGCAACAGTCATATTCCATATGAAAAGATCCAGCATTCCCTTGAACTGCCATCAACAAATCACAATCCACAAACCATGATTGTAGTGACCAAAAACTCTATATAAACAAATAACACACTGTATTTCATACTAACCCTTAATCATACCTTTCATGGCGACCAATGAACCATCAAATGATCTATCCTTAGCATACATAGTGTAGTTCTCCAGACGAGCCATAGCTAGGACTTGCGAAGATTACCTTTCTTCCACAAAGCTCTTACCATATCGTATGAATGCAAGGTTAGAAAATTTTGAAATGACTTGAGCTACTTGTTCCCATTAGGCACTTATATAGAAGAAGATGATAGAAGAAAAAGGAACCACATGCACCACTCATCATTCAGGGATGTTCTGCTACAAATGTGAAACGATGACTTTTTTGGCAATTCACCAATTTGAAATTTACATCGATACATGCTACAATTAGAAGGGTACGAAAGTAATATCATTTCGAAAATTGAAACCCTAGTAGTTTCCCGCCGGACAAATTGCAGCACAAATTGGTTGAATTTGCAAAGGGGAAAGCTAGGGCTAAAATGCAGTGCTTTGTTTCTTTTATAATATTAAGATGTGTTAGAGTATTAACGCCTCATTTATTTCTGAAAATATTTTCGTTTTCCATTTTTTAAAATGGATTTTTCTATCAGAAGTTCAAAATAGTAAGTCAGAATTGGATTTGGAAGACCAGTTACTAATATTTATGTTCATTTTAAGTTACTAATAATAAGAACAGTGGAGACACATATAGTGACGATTGTAATATAAATGATATGAAAGACAAGCTTGAAATAATGCATTTTTAGGATAATGTTTGGATATTTTTATTTTTTTTTAAAAATGCAAGATTTGTTTTCAAAATCTGTAAAAATTAAATTGGCGAGGAAACAGGTTCTAAAATTTATCTTAGACATTATATAAGTCAAGGGATTGGTCCAAGTCCAAGAGAGTAGCCAATCACCATAGCCTAAATAGAATCAGTTGATGAAATTGATAGTACCCCATGAGCCTATGTCAGTTTGTAGGGACATGCAGTGTTATATACAAGAGTCAGGGTTCAAATCCTGAACATCCTACTTATTCACCTTGAAAAAAGGTGAATTCTAACCATTAAACTACTTGACAAAAAAAAAATGTCATTATTATTTCTAAAAATAGTTATGTTTTATTTTCTACGACAAATAAGCTTATGGTTAATCCAGAAGTCCTAACTCAACTGGTAAAATGCCGAAATTGTTAAGCGGATGCCATGACCGGAGTTCGAACCCCGATACCTCCACTTGTGTGTGTAAGTTTATAATGACTTTGTCATTTCGTCTATCTACCCAAAAAAAAAAAACTTATGGTTATAAAATGTACTCCCTCCGTCCCATATTATAAGCAAAAAAAATAATCAAACTTATTAAGAAAACTAAAACATAGTAGTTTTCAACATAGTTTCTTGTGTTATCCTTGAAATAAGTTTTATAGGAAGATGTAAAAACAATTTTCATTGCTTATTGGTTATTAAGAAAATGAAAGAGAGAGCAAATTGAATGCACTTTATATTCAATTTTCCTTTGGAAAAGATAATTTTTTGAAACAACATAATTAAATATAATAAAAGTTGGTCTTTTTTGCTTATAATTTGGGAGAGAGTGAGTACTTAATTACTTAAACTCTTTAATTCACATGGAAAAAAAACAATGTTCAACGATCTTAGTCTAAGATAACATACCACAAGTCCACCAACATAAAGTTTTCCCAGAAAGTTTTATAGAGAAGAGGATAGAAAACATGTCTGGATCCTCGTACGTAACTTTAACCTCTCTAGTAACAATACAATGAACTGGTTAACATAGTAAAGGTTCTAATGTAGAATCAACCTTGAATGAATGATTAGATAAATAACGTCAAGATAGAATGCTATTGAAACAAGGTCGAAGCTAAAAGGGGTTTTGCCAAATTCCAGTGCTACCATAGGAGAGAATCGAATCTAAGACCTTAAGAATGAGCACACTCTAAGGTTTCAAGTCAACTCCACCAAACCACCGCAAGTGGGTTGCTACCACACTATGTTAAGGATTATGTTTGTCTCATTTTGTTGTGTTTAAGTTGTGTTTCAAGTTCTAACTTTGCTATTCAGTTTTTGACCTTTTTGTTCTTCATTTTTTTTTTGTTGCTTTTGTTAGTCTTGAACATTTGGCTGACTTGTAAAAAGATTTAATTAATTAATGTTTTCTATTTAAAAGTTTAGTAAAAAATGAAAATCAATTAGGCTGGTCTTGTTTGCTGAGTAGGAAAACATGCTGGTGGAAGATGTTAAGGCATTTAGTATGGGTGTGTATGATAGGACTTATGCACCAAAGGGAGAACCCAACTCAAATAACCAATTCATTAGGTTGGAAAACAACAAGGCTTAACTATCATATTTAAATCCTTAAAAAAAAAAAAACTTGGTACGCCTTATGCTAAGGAGGAGTTTCCGTTTTTGTGAATATAAATTCCATTTTTGTTTCTTTATTTTTTTTTATCTATTCAACGTCAAGCTTGGTATCAACACCCGAGATGCATGACTTTTATACTAAATTACTTTTTTAGTGCACGTTTGAATTGACGGTGAACTGAAAGTTTTGTTAAAACTTCAAAGTGTAGTTTGTCAAGGTATTTGTTTGATTTGTGCGTTGGATTAGTTGTGTGAGTGTAGGAGGATTCCCTCTTGGACAACATTATGCATTGTTACACTGCATAAATTTTGACAGGACTTGGATATTGAGCTTCATGTGTGCAGAGGTATTATTTAGATTATATTCCAATAAAAGGAATATCTAGTTAAAGCCTACATGAATGGTTTGGCTGGGTCTGAAACTAGTTTTTGGGGCTTTGAATCTTTGATTGAATTTTGATGTGAATTATGGTGAACACTGTTCAGTTTAAGGTGTGTTTAATTGGTCTTGATGATGATGGGACAGGACTGGACTGGAAGGAGACACTAGAATGCTTTTTGGAATCAATAAGTTGCTTGCTATTTCTAGTTTGTTAAACTGAGGGATCTATTAAGCAATCATCAACACATAATCTGTTTGGACGGTCCAACTCTAATTAATTTGCTAGCAAAAAGAGGACCATCTCATGGTGTCACGGTAAAGTGTGTATTGTTGAGATTTTCTCTTCCTTGCATGTCGCCGCTGTGTCTTCAGAGTGAGTTCTAATTGCTCCTCGGCGTCAACACATTATTAGACACATATAATGTTTTCTTCATGTACTGTCAAGGTGCTCATAATATTGTCTATGTAATCTTCTGTCTGTTTTATCTATTTTCTTTTTGCTTTCTATTGTGTTTCCAAATCACTAAATCTCTCTCAACTTGTGTTACAGATCTCTTTTCAATTAATCGTTTTCCACCTCATCCTCCACCTCTAAATCTACCTCCACGGTTTCAATTTGATCTGCACAAAGGATCTCCAACAGTCCCTCCAATTCGATCTAGCCACCACCTCTAAACCCTAAAAATTATGTTGGAGTTTTTATAGTTTTTTTGTTTTGTTTTCTTTCGTGTTTGCTATTGTTATTTTCAACTTGCTTCAAGTGTGCTCTCTATGTGTTTAGTACTATCACCAACATCAACATGTGGTAGAATTTGTTATTTTAAAGACCACTTATAGTTTAAATGAATGAACACTGACGACAACTGTTTTCATAAAGATAAATTCAATTAAAGACTGTGGATCTTTTATCTTTTACTATTCTTGACTATTGAGAGAATTTAGTTTGGTCGTTAAGATTAAGAATTTTGTTTGTTAATTTACTTTTTGCTTTTGAAACTATATATATTGATAATATGTATTTGATTTTCAAAATACACAAGAGATATGTCCCTAGACAAATTGATTTTACCATCCTCATTTTATCATAAGATTATTTTATTGTAAAAAAAAAACTCTAATCGGGCTTAGTTGAAGTTGCAAACTTATTGTTTTGTGCACATGCCGAAACAACTATTGTGATTTTTTTTTGGGTTGGAAAACAACTATTGTGAATTGATTTTATTAGTCCATCTCTATTGTGAGAATCATTAAAATTACTTGAAGACTATTTAATTTTCAGAAGGAAAAACGAATACGATGACAAAACAAAAAGTCTCGATCCTATTATATACGCCGTCACATCTATTTAAAGGAAAATACCAAAGTGAAAAAGAAAAGAACCTTTCTTAGTCTTACCACAATTAAAAAGACAAAATGAAGGATCAAATAGCATCATTTGTTTTGTAGTAATCACTAATCACCACTTAATCAACATTCTGTGTGATTCACCACACCACAATCAGACAAGAACTAGACGACAAAAAATTATGCATTGTACTTATATAAAGTTTTGTTCTTTTTCGTTCTACTAATAATCATGCATGACATGCACCTAATCTTGAATGATGTTCAAGGATTTTTCTACTTCACAATCGGCACAACGGTGGCTAATTGGGTTGGTATTATCATTTGTCAAGAATCGTAAACCTTATTATGTGTGGCTCTAGTCGTTCCCTGAATAAATGGCTACAATTTTTTTTATGAACAAATGCACTACAAATTGAATTGAGAACTTAAATTAAGATTAGGTTATCGAGTTGACATTTTGGTCGGTTGATTTGATAATAACGTGATAAAAAAATGGGTGATTAGAGATTGGAAGGAATCGTAACTCTACTTTTGCTTTTATTAAGGATCGTGTGTGGCAGAAAATTAATTCTTGGCGTAGTAAGTGCTTATCAAAAGCTAGACGGGAGGTTATGATTAAGTCCGTCTTGCAAGCTATTTCGTCGTATGTGATGGGTATTTTTCAATTACCAACTACTCTTCTTAGCACGGTTGAAAATATGATGAATTCTTTCTGGTGAGGTCATGGTTGTACATCTCAGCGAGGTATCAATTGGCTAAGCTGGGAGAAATTATCTATGCACAAGGTTCACGGAGGTATGGGCTTTAAAAATCTTTCGGCTTTTAATCTTTCTATGTTGGGCAAACAAGGCTGGAAATTCTTAACGGAGCCGAACTTTGTTGTTTCCCACTTATTTAAAGCTCTCTACTTCCCAAACAAATCTTACCTCACCGCCACTATTGGTCATAATCCTAGTTATAAGTGGCGCAGTATCCTTAGCGCTTGGTTCATTGTTCGTGGAGGAGATCGATGAAGCATTGGTGATGGCACGTCTATCCCCATTTTGAGTGAGCCATGGTTACTAAATGGCGAGTCCATTGTTGGTAACTTGATGTTCGTAATATTACTATTGATAACTTGATGGTTTCTAATGAGAAGAGATGGAATTAGACAGTTGTCAGATAGGTCTTTAGGTATGGTCTAGCAAATAAAATAATGATTACTCCTTTAATCGCTCACGTGCAGTCAGACCGTTTAATTTGAAAAGCGGAAAGACACAGAAAATATTCTGTTAAAAGTGCATATAGATTATCTCTTGAAGAACTTATTGACTCTTCTCATCTTCACCGTCTTGGATCTTGGTCAGGCATTTGGAAACTGAAGGTACCACCCAAGGTACACAATTTAATCTAGAGGATGTGCAGGGGTTGTCTACCTACTAGAGTCCGACTTCAGAATAAAGGTGTTCATTGTCCTACACAATGTGTTAGTTGTGCCTCGGGTCATGATGATCTTGCTCACTTGCTTTTCGATTGCCCTTTTGCTACGCAAGTTTGGCATATGACCGACCTGTGGTCTCATATTACTGTGTATTCTTCTACTACCTCTGTTGTTGAGGCTATCTTTTGGCTTGTTGATACTCTGTGTGGTGAGCAGAAACAATTGTTTGTTGTAGTTTTATGGAGTTTGTGGAAGCATAGGAACCTCAAGGTGTGGGAGGATGTTACAGAAGGTTGTGTTACCGTTGTAGAACAAGCAGGCGTTATGGTCACCGAGTGGAAGCTTGCAAATATTCCCGGAGGGTAGAAAGGTTCGCTAACTACACAAACACGGCGTGCAACCTCTTCTTCCTACAAGGCATGCACGTCTGATACACATCCGGTTGATTGGCAGGAACCGACCCCAGGTCGATTTAAATGTAATGTTAATGCTACTTTCTCTTCTTCCCATGATCGTACAGGAATTGGCATATGTATTCGTGATGCGGGTGGTGTGTTTGTCTTAGTAAGGATGGTCAGTTTTCCTAATGTTTATCCTCTTGAAGTTGGCAAGCTTTGGGCTTGTTTGAAGCTCTTCAATGGCTTAGTAACATGTCCTTTGACAGTGTCAATTTTGAGATTGATTCTAAAATTACCTGTGATGCTTTTCATTTCTGTAGAGAAGATGTCTCCGAGTTCGGTCATATTATCACCTCTTGCAAATTTATATTTACCACTTTCTTTACAAACTTTAGGGTAAAGTTTTTTAAGCGACAAGCAAATGCAGCCGCTCATGCGCTTGAAGGAGAGACAACATTTCTAGCTAATCTCGTTACTTATTTTCGCATCCCTTCTTATATTAAACCTATTATTATGAATAAAATGCAATGAACTTCTTTCCTTTAAAATAAAATAAAAACTTTCAAGCCATAATCGTAAAGACATTCACCATTTATTTTTAGCGTAGTAAGTACACAACAATACCTTCAAATTTTAGTTATGTATGAAAGATTTCGTTGCCGACTTCCTCATAATCATAGCCAAGATGTATATACGCGTGGCTTTTTTTTCTCCCAAAGCAAAGTTATAAAATATAAAAACGAAAACAAAGTTATGTGGCAATCATTATGCACTTGAGGCTAATGAGAAGAGACGTGTTTGAGTTTAGGTGATTGTAAAAAAATAGACATATCTTAGTATCATTAGAATATCAAGCTTTCCACTCTAGATTATGCCTAATAAGGATATCTATCTATTATTGCATTCTAGTTGGTGTAAGAAATTTGTTATGATTCTATAATAAGAAGAACAAATACAGAAGTATATCTTCTTTTGAATGCACTTTATTAACTCACATATCTGGGTAGGTCCGTCTTAAACACTTCAAAATACTGATTAATCTTAAAAATTTAGGCCCTTAACATTATCATTATTATTATTATTATTATTATTATTATTATTATTATTATTATTATTATTATTATTAGAATTTGGGTCTTCAAAAGACTTTGTCGCACAATAAAAAAAAAATCAGAAGTGGATCTGGATACTGAGCTAAGGGGTTGCAGTGCAAGGACTAATCTAGGATAGACAATTAACTCGCAAATAAGAGCAAGATCATCTTAAACATTTTGGAGACATTATTCTAATCTTAAAATTTTTAACCATCAAAGATCCCAACCTAAACCACTAAGCAAACCCGTGTAAATTGGATACTAGTTTTATTTTGTTAACATATATTAATATATACTTTAATTCTTATACAATATCAACATAAAATAGATTTACAATACTGTCCTATCAAAGTCAGAACATGGGCGATAAGGTCATTACTAAATTTATCCAACTTTGCCATTAGCTTACCCCATGAGCGGACCTAGACATGATGGTTTAGTGTGACAAAATTATAAAAGAAACTATTTAGTGTACATTTGATTTATAATACGATATATATATATTAGTAATGCGAAAATGAAACAAAAAAAGTGCTACAAAAAAATGGCTAAGGCAAGTATGTTTCACCTCTATGTCTCATATTCGAATCCCATCCACCACACTTTTGAAAAGTTAAAAACGGAGGCGCCGGAAGTTGAACCATGGATATGACTATAGTTAAAAGACAATCTACTGATGGGCCATGTATTTAATCGTTAAACATTATTGAATTATTTGATATATATTAGTTTTTTGGTCTACTATATTAAAAAAAAATATTGGCCAATCATCTGGTGTGGCAACTGCCACACCATGCCTTATGGTGGGTTCACTACTGAATTATTGGGCAAAAATTCAGTAATCGCACTCCTTATCGTCCATCACTAGGGTCATGCCACACCATGCCTTATTGGGCAAAACATCAATAATCACATTCCTTATCGTCCATCACTAGGGTCATGGCCACTACTCAGACAACAACCAAGATGTCATTATCCCTAACTTTAATGAATTTATTATCATAAACAAGTTTTCGATTAAACCAACAGGTAGGGAAAGTAAAGGGGGGAGGCTCCCTAATCGGGCATAGTTCATGATTCAGAATATGGACGTCGACAACATGCCCTAAAGCATAGGAGGACCCAAATTCATAGTCGCTTACTCTTTTTTTGCAACGATGGTCTAGCCACCAGTAGGCACATAGAGCTTATCTGGTAGGTTGGCTACACTAAGAGGGATGGCATTAAGAACATGGTCAACGATTTTCGAACCACCAGAGAAAAGTTTGCTTCAACTTTTTTTCTTCCTTTTACCAGTTTTCTTTTTATGGTTGATCAACTTGAACAAGTTCTCCTATAAATTTGCCATATTATCTGCAACAAAGAAAATTAAAGTCAAATGCAAGAAAATATAACAACCATGGAAACAAAAAGAGGAAAACTACAATGTTTTCAAAAGTTCTCATGCATATTCATCTTATTGCCACTTTACCAACTTAAAGGTGTTGGTGAAGCATGTTTGAGTCTTAATCCTATTATATTTATCACAAAGAACATTTCCTTCTCTATATGTCAAGAGACAAGGCTCAAAACTATCAACATAAGAAGTGAGACTAGCAAAATCATCATGCTTGCAAACCATCAGGCGATCATATAAACAAATAAACATCTTTACCCTGACGTTAAAATGGTCCTCAATTATGTAAAGAGGAAATTGGGGCACTTTCTCGTTAACGGGAGCCCCAACAATATTAGTAGTAACAATACCTACTTGATCCCGAATGGCCCTCGTCTCCATAAAAAATGAATTCTTCGCGGCCATCTTAAGAAGAATCAAATAATATTTATCCTTGAAACCACAAACAAAATTCACAAACATTTCAAAACAATTCCTCAAATGCTTCAAGAAAATTCAACTATATTTACCTAGATTATCCGTCGACCTTTGTAAGTGAAAAATGGTAAAGAAGAGAGGCAACATCAGGATCAATCACAAATGAAGACAAACCAATTTGAAGGCTCACACAAACACCATAAAATTTAGGTGTAATTGAGAAGGTGCAATGTTCAACCATTCATAGACGTGGTTTTAAAAAAGGAGAGAATGGTATCTGAGACCAATCTCTTTGAAAACTATTTCAAACATAGGAACCTTTATTCCTTCAAAATTAGTACAAATCCCTTAGTCTGAACATGGAACCCTAAGTTGACACTATCGTGTCCCAACATTATCCATCCGAACAAAGGGATGTTCAGGGGAAGCATCTCCATAACATATGAAGGTTGTTCCCAAAGGCTCCTCAGCAACCTAAAAACACACCCCTCTCTCGCTAGGAGGAGCAATATTCAAATTCGTAGTACTCTTCTTTCCTATATCACCTAAAAAGTGGGAAAGGATAAATGAATTCAACATATAATTCAAATCAACCCCCACCGCTAATCAAGTGAAAGGGCATAGAAAGTCAGAAGATAAAAGTAGCTTTGTTGTTGAAAACGTAGAAATCAATGAAATTGTGAAGGTGAGAAAAACACAAGAAGGGGGGTTGAATTGTGTTTACTTTTTCTCGTTTTCTCCTACTGAAGTCACTGTTCAGAAGCAGATAGAGCTCAGCTTCTGAAGTGATAATCAGAATCTAAATGCAGCGGATAAAAATAGAGAGAGAGAGAGAGAGAGAGAGAGAGAGAGAGAGAGAGAAGAAGGACACAAAACAATTATACAAGTTCCTTCCACAAACCAGAAGTAGTCCTGTCCTCCTTGCACTTCCAATGAGAGTTCACTAAAAAATGTAATATCAAATTACAACTGCTCAATGCTACAACTAGAAAGAGACTTCAAATTACTCAAGCACAACTGCAAGAGATTTCCTATGCTCCCAAACACAGTCAAGAGACTTCCAATGCTCAAGCACAACTACAAGAGACTTCTATTGCTCAAGCACACAAGCAAGAGACTTCTAATCAAACAGAATTACAAAGAAGTTTTTTTGAGTTTGAACACTTGATATACAATTAGTGGTGTTCACAATACAAATCAGATACAGACTCTTAAGACTTTAGAATTTCTAAAATATGAACTTTGATAAGAAATTCTAAGTGACTTTAGATGCAGAACAATAACAGAGTTTGGGACTTTGAATTGTTGTATGAGTCTTGCTTTTGTGT
>Ga0228711_1003700_pt1 | contig 23735 bp, 16 predicted proteins | sample MedpolnodulmetaG_2_FD_177996 | JGI IMG/M metagenome (GOLD analysis project Ga0228711, IMG submission 177996) | Root nodule microbial communities from Medicago polymorpha collected in Santa Monica, California, United States - brown nodules | ecosystem: Host-associated > Plants > Roots > Nodule...
TGTTTTACACTTTGTTTTGAGTCGAGAGAAAAGAGCTATCCGTTAGATGGAGCCGCCCCTATGGAAAGGCCACCATTAGGAGGAGAGGGCTATCAACGAGATGGAGCTAGTTCTCGATTCACCCATTTTGATTGTTTTCACTAAATTGAGTTTACTATAATTTAAAAACATTTTTGTTTTGAGTCAAGAGAAAAGAGTTATCCGTTAGATGGAGCCGCCCCTATGGGAAGGCCACCATTAGGAGGAGAGGGCTATCAACGAGATTGAGCTAGTTCTTGATTCACCCATTTTGATATTTTCACTAAAATTGGATTGATATATTCTATTTGGATTTGATTATTTCGATTCCTTTTCATTATGCGTGATTTCGATATTTTCTTTAAAGATGTGGATTTGGATTCACCTTTTTACGACATTGGGATTTTGATATATGGTTTGATAAAGTTACCAAGTTTTTTCGAATTTTCATGAGACACTTGATCGTGAGTTTATTATATTTTTATACGGGTACTAGCTTTGTAAATTAATATTAGATTTGAGAAAAGTAATTAATCGTGCCCTTGTGTGTTTCCCTTCTAGTTGGTGGTGGTTGTTGTCTCTCACTAAGTCCTTGTGACTTACTCTTTTTTTTCTATTTTTTTTTCTTCCAGATTTTCAAGCAGCTGAGTAGAAAGCTGCTAGTAGACTCGAAGCTCAGTAGCATCACATTTTATTGGTAGACCTCCTTGATGGCCGACTCTTTTATTTATGTATGTTTTTGTGTCAATTGATGCATCTGCAGCTATTTGAAAGTCTAGGATGTTTTATTTTGAGTTGTACAAATAGTATGAAAATAAAGATGTTATTTGGAGATTCTGGCTGATAGAACGGGTTTTTAAAACAGGATTTACATCTTGGAAATGAAATTCAAATTGGAATTTTTATTTATTTATTATAGTTGGCAAGTTTGATTAATAGGCTTGTCGGGCTAGAATGATCTAGTTCGTGCGCCGGTCACGATACATGTTTTTGGGTTGTGACATAAGCCCCAGTCCCCAATCACACAAGTGGAAAAATCCGGTCAATTCCACACATGCGTTTCTCCCTCCTACCCACCTATACAATTTAGCACCAACATAAAAATAAAAATAAAAATAAATAATGTCATTAGCGCCAACAATTTATGTTTTTTTATAAATCATTTTCTTTTCTTAATCCTGTTCTCAAAGATTAGAGACACCTACCAACACTAATTGTGCATTAGGTACCTTCGCTTTATACTAAAAATTTATGCAAAATGTACAAACATCCATTTGTTCATGTCCTTATTATACTCTTCTTTTTTACTTTTAAATATTCTAATGAAACTTAATTATCTCATTACTGTCATATTAATAATCATATAATTTGTTATCTTGAAATCACATATATACATTGTTATGACTGCATTTCGATCTTCTTTTTGCAGTCAGTCAATCCATATACTTATCCTGAACATCTGGAAGTAAGGCTTTTTCGTTTGTCTTTCATTTTTTTTAGGTTATTTTAGCTTGATGGGGATTCTAAAAGTAAGATGCCATTTAAGAATTTGAAAGGAGCTGCAACAAACAAAACTTTTTCTTCTGAAGACAACACGTCAAGGTACATGGCATTGATTTGGCTTTATTTTGTGACCAAAGTAGTGACAAATTTGATGCTATTAATCTTCCATCCTAAAACTGAATGAATTCATATATACTAGTCAGTGATGATTTTATATTCTCTGTATCCAAATCTAGCAAAATTTTTGTATGTGACCATGGAACTGAGTTCATACAATTCCCTCTCCTCAATCCACATCTTTTTTCTCTTCTTCTGGTGTCTATTCAAACTATTCATTTACAAATTGTGAGACATACAAATTAATGATTTTAATGACAAACTAGAGCAAGAAAGATAATTTATAGTTCATGCTTATCTTTTACACTTTTTGCTTTAAAAGTGTAAGTGATTTGTGCACTACTATATTTCCAAGATAGTTATTGTAGCTAACAACTAATGAAGTTTGGCAATGTCACAATTTTTTTCTTTTCTAAATCATTAGTTAATTTTCCTTATTCATTTTTCTTATTAATGAGTAACTCAATTGATATGACTTAAAGGTTATATGAGTTGAAAAATTTAGAGGTTAGAATAGATAATATGGGGATTTTATGGTTAACTATAGTTAGAGAAGTTGTAGAATGAGTTCTTAATCTTGAGAAAATATTATTAGTTAGAGAAGTTGTAGAATGAGTTCTTAATCTTGAGAAAATATTATTATCGATGCTTAGATATGACGTCTGACGTTTCACATGCTTATGTAGCAGTGGTTGGAGAGCAAACTTAGTTGATTCATCATATCGGTGAGTGATAATGATCATTATCACATATTTTAATTATTGTTAATATTGATATTTTGCTGATTTTCTATGTTAAAGTATTTATTAAAATGGGGAAACAAAAGCTTTGAACATTTTTCTCATCATCGTTATTTATTTTTAAAGTCATTGATATTAATATATATATATATATATATATATATATATATATATATATATTAAATTTACTTATGATTTATACGGTAGAGGATTTGAAATTGAGTTTTGATTGTATGTATTTTAACATAAGTTTCAATATGTTGTGAAACATGGTTTTAAAGATGTGTCTTGAGAATCAAAGTTATAATGACGACGACCTAGGTGCCCCTAGTTATGTGAGAAGTTAATTAGGGAGAGTTACCAGTTAGATGGAATCACCCCTATGGAAAGGCCGCCATAAGGAGGAGAGGGCTATCAACGATATGTAGACTCCCTAATTGAGAAATATCTTGTGTTTTTCTAAATTGAGAGAAAAGAGCTATCCGTAAATGGAGCTACCTCTCAGGGAAAGGCCTCTCTTGGGAGAAAAGACCTGTCGGTGAGATGGAGTTGTCTCTCGGTTCTCTCATTATGATTCATTTTCATTAAATTGACTTTTCTATGCTTTCTTTTAAACGTTTTACACCAAGTTTTGCCTCTTTACGACATTGGATTTTCGAAATGGTCTTATGCGATTGAATAAATTTGCAAAATTTTGAATTTCCATGTGTACACCTGATTGTGGATTAATTATAATTTACACAGTTTTGTAAATTGAAAGTAGATTTTGAGAGAAATAACTATTCTAGTCCTTGTGTGTTTCCCTTCTAATCAGTGGTGATTGTTGTCTCCTCACTAAGTCTTTCTGACTTACTCTTTCATATTATTTTTTTCTTCAGATTCACAAGCAGCTGAGCAGTGAGCTACTAGCAGACTCAGTTCAGCAACGCCACTCTTTTTGGTAGGCCTCCTTTGTGGACGGCTCTTTTGTTTATGTATATATTGGAGTCGTTAGTGTCTCTGCAGCTATTTAGGAGTCTAAAAATGTTGTATTTTGAGTTATATGATTATCTAGTTATGTCATTTTGAGATTCTAGTTTGTGATACAGGTTTATAAGGTAAATATTAGATTGAACTGAAAGTTAGTTTGAAAATTGCTTATTTATTGCTTGACAAGTTTTGTGATTAGGCTTACCAAACTAGGAGGATGTGTGCCGGTCAAGAGTAGAATTTTTGGGTCGTGACGGAGCCCATCTTCTCAAAGTCTATTTTTTCATAACGGTAATGTTAACTATTTGGCACTAATAGTCAAGTGTTCTTGTTCATTTCCTGATATTCTGCATTGGATATGAATTTTGACAGCAGTAATCTTGACGTCTGGAAGTAAGGCTTTTTTGTGTTTATATTTTTAGGTTGTTTTAGCTTGACAAGGATTCAAAAAGTAAGATGTAAGAAATTGAAAGGAGCTGCAACCATCAGAACTTTGTCTCCTAAAAGACAACATGCCATGGTACATGACATTTATTTGGCTTTATTTTGTAACCAAACTTGATGCTATGCTTTTATTTTCTATATAAATCTTCCATTCTGAAGTCTTGATGATTTCATGCCATCTTTTCTCAAGCTTGGAAATCCTCTCAAGTCTCAATATATTTTCCTTTTTTTTTCCTGGTGTGTATTCAAACTAGTCCTCTACAAAATGTTTTTCAATACATTTTAGTTGAAATGAATGATATTTCTTCTTCATAAATTACAATACTACAAATACATTTTTCTTTATTTCTTTTTGTATCTAATTTTAATTTGGCTATGAAGAGCTTTTGGACCTTTATTTCAACTGTTATTTTCTTTTGTAGCTCATGGTTGTAAAGACTTGCTACAGAACTCATCAAGAAGCTATTCTTTTCTGCTTAAATTTGATAATGGTAAGAATATTTTGTTTGTGTGGAAATGGAATATCCTTATACTATGATTTCCTTAACATATTCTTCTATTCTAAATCCCGTTTCATTACTATTATAGATTGCAAAGGGTAATGCTTTCATTGAAGAAAACTGATTCATGTGATCTAATAGTTTGAGATTCATATGCTAGACTACTCCTCTAATCAGAGAGCACAAAGTTTGATTATTTATTAGGAATATGTAATAACTTATAATGCACAAGAGATATCCTTTATACCAAGGCTGTAATAGTTTATATAAAAGGCTACTTTTTGTATACAATTAGGCTATCATAACTTCATATTCTTTGAACTATGCATACTGACATAATCAAATTGTAGAAGGAGGGCTTACAACGGTTGTATCACAATCTCTAAATTATTCATGGAAATAGATGAATTTTTTGTGATAAAGTAAGGTAGAGAAAGTAAAACATTCTATTGAGCTTATACTTTAATGTAAATTATATTAACTTACACTATTAGAAGCATACCAATCGTTTTAAAATCAATTCACTTTGTATAAAGCCGCCATAGAATTATAAACAACTTCGTTTAGCATTGACATTCCTAAAAAAAAAGAAAAATTAAAATCTTCCCCGAACACTAGTATGTCCATGATATGGCCAGTGAAGTTTATATTATAATTGGGGATGGTAGTTTTTAGGTGAGACTCCTAACAATAAACCACCATTCAAGAGCCGACATCCTCGGTCACGGCAATTTTTGTAATGTGTGATGATGCCCTCTAAATCCACAGGATTAGCTTGTGTGTTATTTCTGCTTTTGGAGACCAAGACAGTGTTAGGAGTGGTAGGATTTTTACAAGCATTGGACTTCCCCTTTTTCTGCATACTGAGTCAAATATTGAGAAGAATCAGGTGCAGGTCCAGTATTTTTCTCTGTAGCAGAGTCATCTTCCTCTTCATCCCCCCAAAACTTCTTCAAAATCTGAACACTTTTAAGGCTTACCTCAGAATGCTTGCTAGGGCCAGGTTTCCTTGCTCTGAGATTTCCTGTTGGACTCAGGTTTTCATCAACAGAAGTGATAGGAGTGGCCATTGTTGCTGGAACCAAAACAGGTAAACTTGCCCATTGTTCAATCAAAAGTGAATCAGAAGCAACACTGGGGAAAGACTAAAATCATCTAGTATAACTCAAGATATGGTTAGGAACAAAAGTGCAAAGGAAGAGTCCAACACAAAAGACTAGACTATTAGGTCGGAGAATCCTATAATAACTTATATTGCAGTATAGAGCTATAAGGAGACATTGTTGATGCCATTAATCAGCTAACTAATTAATGCTCACATTTTTTCTTGTCAATTTGTTTTGTTCTATTTTTTGTGTAATTGCACTCGCAACTAGAAGAAAACTTTACTATTGCTCTAGAAGTTCATATTTAATGCCAATGCTGACATTCAATTAAAATCTGATCTGGTGTTCTTCATCTTCTCTTTACTCCTTTTTTGTTCCATCTTCTTCCCTGGTTTACATTTACACCATAACACAAAATCATAGAGCCAAGAAAACAACTCTGAAGCAACGCTGTAATTAGATGAGATCTAATTGTTGTTGTGTTTTCACTAATTGGAGTCTAATAGCAACTATGTAGCCTTGCCCAACAACAATGAAAGTCAAATTTAACAACAAAAAAAAACGCAACAGTAACATGGGAGAGATAGAGAGAGGCTGGATTTTTTTTTTTGCTTTTTTGATTATGAAGGAAGGAAGGAACAAGAAGGATTTAACAGAGATTGGTTTGATGGAAAAAAAATCTGGATATTTTAGAAAAGGTTTAGAATTTATGGGTTTTATTGATTTGAAAGTGATGAAGAACACCAAAAAGAAGAAGAAGAAGATGAGGAACAAAATAAAGGAGAAGAAGAAGGAGAGAATCACGAAAGAGAGAGAGAAGGGGATTTGAAGCTTAATTATTTTTTTAAAATAATTTTGTTTTGATGAATCTAATATTCTGAATTTTTAATTAAAGATTTCTGGAAAAAAAGTATGAATTTTTTTCTAATATTTTCGAAAATTAATTTTCAAATTTTTTATATTTTTAAATTAATATAAATGAATTTATATATATTTTTTATTTTATTTTTTTGAAAAAAATGCAAAATGCCATGTGTACCAAAAAAAAATGAAAAAAAATTAATTATACAGTTAGCACGCCATGTCATCAGAAAAATGTGACTCAGCGTGCCACGTCAGCAAATATGCACAGTCAGATGGTCTAGGGGGTATTTTGAAACATTTTTTTTTTACAAGAACCGAATCCAAAAAAAAATTTTACAGGGAGAAAACCAAAATTGCCCTATATTACAGGGGTAAAGACGTGTTAACTCTTTATTTTCTTATCTTTGCTGTACTCGATATTGCATGGTGTGTTATTGAATGAATTTAGAATCCCTTCAAAGCTCCGTCAGATCAGTGGTTGTGGATCCCTGACTCCATTAGGGTTACTCTGTTCGGGGGGCGTATGATGTGTTGACTTCAAAAAACTTAACAGTAGTGGACCCATCAGCGGAGTTGATTTGGCATCGACAGGTTCCTTTGAAAGTTTCTGTTTTTGCTTGGAGGCTACTTCGTGATCGATTGTCTACCAAATCGAATCTGATCTATAGAGGTGTTGTTTCACCAGAAGCTGGTCTGTGTGTTTCAGGTTGCGGTTCTTTAGAGTCGGCGCAACATTTGTTTCTATATTGTCCTACTTTTGCTGCTTTATGGCCCGTGATTCGCGATTGGATTGGTTTTGATGGAGTCGACACGAATGTTTTGTCTGATCACTTTGTCCAGTTTGTTCATTCAACAGGTGGAAATAAAGCTAGGAAGACTTTTCTTCAGCTTGTTTGGCTCATTTGTGCCTGGGTTTTATGGACTGAACGTAACAATAGGTTGTTTAATAATTCTATTACTCAGATGCCTAGGTTGCTGGACAAAGTAAAATATTTGTCTCTAGGGTGGCTGAAAGTTAGAAAAGCTACCTTTTCGTTTGGTACAGATAGGTGGTGGTCAAACCCTTTACTTTGTTTGGGTATTGGCTAATTTGGTTTTGTTTTTGTACATACTATGAGACGTTGTTGTTTTTGAAGAGTCTTTATGGCACATCTTGTGCTATTGAGACTCTTGTGTGGTGTTAGTATAATTTCATTTTTGATTTTTCAAAAAATACTTTTTTCCCTTCAGATGTGAGGAGAACAAATTCCTTTCTTTATTTTTTGGTAAAGTCAAATTATTTCTTCAACAATAAGTTGCTTCCATCTTATATTATCATTGCATTCCATTTTACTAAGTCTTCGTCTCACTTTTTTCATTTCATTCTTTACCTTCCTTTAACTATATATATTTCACTCCAAACTCATCAAATATTCTTCCTTGTAAGTATTTGATTTGATATAGTTTCATTTTAAACTATATATTTTGCTTATCAATATTCTTGGGAACGCTTATCAACATCTCTTATTTATTCAATCAAAAGTTACAATATAATTTTGCTTTCATACGAGGGTCTGGTGAGTATTTTCAAATATTTTTGCTATTTATTCTTGCCCTATTTTTTTTATTATTTTTGTGTGTACATCTCTCTGTTCATAGTAATTTAAAAAATACATAAATAAATTTACATATTATCCTATTTATTGTTTTAAGGGGACCATACAATAAAGCAGTTAAATCAAACATAAACCATCTCTCAAAAAATCAAACAGAAACTAATTTGAGTTAAAAAAAAAATATCGATACATAAATACCTATAAAAAAAGGTTGCAACACTGTTGAATCTAGTGGACAGTAATATTGATTCCCTGATTGGTCGGTTCTTGAACCAAATACTGAGTTTAAAAAAATATGAACCATAATTAAATATTAACCCATAATCAACTTATTTAGTCAAATGATATTTCTGACAGAAAAATATGTTTCATTCAAATGATAAAATAAATATCGTACGATCAAAATAATCATGTGTTGTAACATTTCTCATCTATATTTTGAGATCAATATACTAGTGATTAGAAAAGTCAAAAACACACTAAGAATACTCATAATCATTTCAAAAGTCAATGGGAAATCAACAAATCAAAACCTTAATCCTAAAAAGCCAACAAATTTCTTCCACGTATGACCAATGGTCAAGATTAATGCAAGAACCACAGTTTTCAAGTCATCCATCTTTATTCTCAAAAAAAAATCAAAATCATCCATCTTTAGAAAAAAAAATGTATTTATGTTCGCTCGTATCGACTGTAGGTGGGTCTCTTCATTACCAATTTAGTCACATGTTGAGGGGTCATTTATGAGACTAGGAGGATGTTGAATTCAGTGATAGCTGTCATAATCCTCATACTCAAAATATGGTGCTAACAAAATGAGTCTTTCTCGGATATTTCATCAAATACAAAGAGTACAATCTCTTTAAACAAACCACAAATAACACCAAAAAAACAAGCAAAGAAACATAACATTATAATTATAAAAACATTAATACGGTTATTAAATTTTAAATCGGACAACGGAAACACAAAGATCTCATGAAAATTTTAGATGGGTCACTTAGAATTGGTTTTACAATTGAGGTTGCAATGATAAGGGTTGTAGGTTTAGAGGATTGTTCATTTGGTAGCACAATTGGGATATGACATATGCACCTCTTGAACACCTTCTTCCACATCTTTATCAACAAAGATGATTTGTTTATCAATTACATGATCTCCATCAATGTTTTCAAATTCACTTTGAGAGGAAGAAATCAGGGAAACGATGTGAAGAAAACAAAAAAAAAACAAGAATAAACCAAAGAGAAAATAAAAACTAAATGGTCTAGCATTCTTTTGTTTTTTTAACATTTGCATAGATCACCCTAGAGAGCAAGTCTTGCATGGACACGAATACAAATAAAAAGTATTTGGATACACTCACATAAATGAAAAAAAACAAATGAGAAAGAATTTAGTCACATTATTCAATTATATTCTCTTTCGAATTTTTTTCATTATGTGTGCGCGCCTAAACATTTTTTATTTGTGATTGTAACCAAGTAAGTATTTCTCCATCCTAGAAATTAAATATACATAGAAAAAAAAAATTAAAAAATCAAACGATGCTTTAATTTTCAATTCTCATTAGTCATGCCATGTTCTCCTACATGATTTCTGCTCTTCGCCAAACACAAAACACTCGCGCCCAACTGAAATTACCAATTTACCCCTGTGCTACTTAAGTAACGCAGCGTGAGTTAACTCACGCAAGTGTTAATTCCAGCGTGAGTTAAGTTGCGTAGCGCATGTTAAGATGCGCAGATTTTAACATTTGCGTTACTTAACTAACGTATGAGTATTTTCGACATTTCAGCTGGACGCGAGCGTTTTGTACTGGGGGAAGAGCAGAAATCCTCCTATATTTGCTACCATCTAACGTGTAACGATTCACCAGTTTCAACTTTGAGGCACAAATCCTTGATGCTGCTGCAACCATGCCTTTTCTTCTTTAGTATATATGTTGTACAAGTTTATTTTTTAAACAACTAATTTTAGTATATTAATTTCTTAGTATTAGATGAATAAGGAAATTGAACCCGAGGCCCCCTTAATTTTTGATTAACTAGTAGGGTTCAAGTTGAAAATTTTCAAAAATATGGGGACGAAATTGCAAAATGTACATAAATTATAAGAATTAATTTTACTTCATAAATTCTCATCATTTTAAAAATCCTCCAAATTAATCATTCAAACATAATTTATATAAAAGAATTTGAGTTCCCTTAGTGTGTTTGGATGAGGGAATGTTTTGAGGGAATTCAAATACTTTGAGGTGAATTTCATTGTTTGGATAATAATTTGAAGAATTTTCAAAATGATGCAAATTTATGAAGTATTTTGTTCAAGTTAAATTTAGAGAATTTCATATGACACCTAAGAGTGTGTTTGGACGAGGTAATTGGGAAATTTTAAAGAATTTAGAATTCTAGGCAATTTAAATAATTCAATTAAATTACTTTCATTTCTCAATACTTTTGTTTGGATGGAATAATAAAAAATTCATTGTCATCATTTTTGGGCAACTTTTATAAATTTTAATTTTTTGGGACCAAATTTGAAATTGAAATTAGGGGTCAATTTTTAAATTTCAAAAAATTGAGGGGGTCAATTTGCAATTTTTGAAAACTTTGGAAAATTTGAGGACCAAAGTTCAAATTTTGAAAAATTATAAGGGTTAAATATGTTTTTAGTCCTTACATTTTGCGTCCTTTTGAAGAATAGTCCCTACATTTCATTGAATGTTTTTAAAATCATCACATTTTATCTCTGTTATCAAAATTAGTCCCTGCTGTTAATTCTTTAACGGAATGTTGATGTAGCGGTTAGTGGGTCCCAATTATTTTAGGGTTAAATATGTTTTTTGGTCCCTACATTTTTCTTGTCTTTGAAGAATAGTCCTTAGTGCCACATCAGCATTCCGTTAGAAAATTAACAACATAGATCAATTTTGATAACGGAGATAAAATGTGAGGGTTTTAAAAACATTTAAAAAAATGTAGGGACGATTCTTCAAAGGGGCGCAAAATATAAGGACTAAAAACATATTTAACCCAAATTATAACAATGAAGAAACCTGAAATTCTTGGCTTTTAGGTGTCATTTGAAATTCTCTAAATTTAACTCGAACAAAATACTTCATAAATTCCCATCATTTTGAAAATTCTTCAAATTATTATCCAAACAATGAAATTCACCTCAAAGTATGTGAATTCCCTCAAAATATTCCCTCACCCAAACTCAAAGTATTCCCTCATCCAAACACACTCTAAAAGTTAGGAATTTCAAATAAAAGCATTGAGAAATGAAAGTAATTTAATTGAATCATTTAAATTGCTAGAATTCAAAATTCTTTAAAATTTCTCAATTACCTCTTCCAAACACACTCTTAGGTGTCATTTGAATTTTTTTTATTACTCCATCCAAATAAAAGTATTGAGAAATGAAAGTAATTTAATTGAATCATTTAAATTGCTAGAATTCAAAATTCTTTAAAATTTCTCAATTTACCTCTTTGAAAACATTTCATCATCAGAACACACCAATGAAATGTTTGGTATCACTTTAGGTAAGATTTACGCGTGGTGTTTTTACAGTGAAATGATATTTATACAATCATTTTATGACAACTATTGGGACAATCCTCTCTCTCATACACTCATTATGTCCTTACTTTCTCTCTCTATTACTTTGGTTTTGGTGCCAATACATGCACTTTTTTCTATATTTTTGGTTGTCTCATATGTTGTACATAAAGTGGTTCTTCAAATAGCATACCTCTTTTTTAAAAGATACATAGTGTAGGTTTTGCAAAATTAAGTGCTTCGTTCGGCAGGAAATTATACCCTGTACCCATACATTTATACCTTCATCCCAACAAATCATCGATAATTCCAAAATTGCCCTCTATCATTTAATTTTTTACACCCATATTCTTCATCCAATTTTCAACATTCATGAGTTCACCCCCACATACCATGGCAGTACATATTTTTCGAAAAACTATTTTAACCATGTCCGGTTCACCCTAACATAAAATTGCATTCACTCAAGTTTCCAGTTTTTTTTTTTTGGTGAGATTTTGGAAAACTCATGCATTCTTACGGCGTGTTGATTTTACCGGAAAAGTTCAACAATGGTTTATTTACATTGATTCGATTTAGAAATTCTTTGAAACATGTTTAAACAAAATTGAATCATTGATTTTTATGTTGGAACATCACAACACAAACACATTTCGATAAAACTTCATCTTCGGTTGTACCAGAAGAAAAAAAATTAATCTTCATCAAATCTATTCTACCGATTTAGACTAAATTTGATGATATGAATTTCTGGAACAAAAAAGAAAATTATAATATAAATTGATAGAGAAATTTATCACGTGAGATAGTTGAAATCAAACCTAACTCAAATCATTTAAGTCTAACAATATTTTATACTTCAGTAAAAAACAATAGAATTCTTGACAAACAAATAGAAATTTTCTACATACGCTTTCTGGCTATATAATTTGGAAATTGATATTTGTGCTTTCGGAAAAAGTAACATACGAAATGGCCTTAGTAGTTTTTTGGCTTTTAAAAATTAATTAAACTGGAAATGTGGGGGTGAACTCATCTTTGGACTAAGGAATGTTGAAAATAGAGTGAAGAATACGAGTGTAAAAATTAAATAATAAGGAGGGCAATTTTGGAATTATCAACGATTTGTTGGGGTGAAGGAACAAACGTATAGGTATAGGGTATAATTCTCTTGATCCTTTTTCCTTACTTCTCTCGAGTTTCCTCTCAAAAAGCATCGTTTGATGCTTTAATTTGCGATGATTCTCATGCCTCATTCATTTTCCCCTACCTTTGCTACCAATGTCACTAGCACGAGCATTCCTTCATCTTACTCCCCCGGTGGGTTCTAACTACTCTAACGATTCACCAAGTCTCGTTTTTCAATGTTACCGTCGCCACAAGGGGTTTTATGGTAATAACAAAATGGTTCTGCCACACTGGCAAAGCCACCAGACCTACGTAGAGCACAATCGCCACTAACAGCGCTTCCTTGTTCGAAATATTTTTGGCCAAACTCAAAAAAATTAGAAATCAGGACTTAGGACTAATTCGACCGTCCAAATTTGGAAACTCATCGCTCCAAGAGATTTGTCTATCAAGTTCTAATTATGTTACCATACTGCCTTTTCTTCTTTGTGTGTACGTAGTGCAAGCTAAGTTAATAGAAAGATTAATATCATAACCTTTAATTCCTTTGGTTTATGCTATGCATTGTGGCTGCTTAATTGATTAAGAAAAAGTGATAGGGAATGATGTTGTTAGTTTTAGCCGAATTATCTTTGCTTGCACCTCCATTTAGTTCCTTTACATCAACCAAGTCCCAATGATGATTCAATTTTTCCTAACATATCAACTTCAATATCCTTATTATATTAAGGTCTCACCAAATAGATTATAAAATAACCCTACACTACAAACTATGCCCTTTAAAACAACACTGGTTTTGGGGAAACTAATTGGGTTAAGCGCTTGATTTTGCTAAGTAAATGTCTATTTATAATAGTGTTACTTTTCTCTTTTTCTAACTTGTTTGTTTTCCCTTTCCTAATTTGAAGAACTTCCACTTAAATCAGAGAAAGATGGAGTTTCTTACTGAACTATCAAAAGAAGCTGTCTCAAAACTTGGAGAATTGGCAGTGCAATCTACAGTGAAGCAGTTTGAATATGTGATCCAGCACAAAAAAATTATTGCCAACTTGAAGGAAAAACACAATAAGTTGAAGGGTGTTAAAGAAGCACTACAAGCATGGGTTGACACAAAAGGAATGAATAGAGAAGGAGTTGAACCTAACATAGAAAAGTGGCTCAATGACGTTGCAGCTTTTGAAAATGTGTTACAAAGTTTCTACGAAGAAAAAGTTAAGATGAACAAGAAATGTTTTGGTGGAAAGTGTCCAAATTTGACATATAACTACTCATTGGGAAAGCAAGCCTCTAAAAGCATTGAATATATTACAAGATTGAAGGAGGAAAAAAATGAATTCCAGCTCATATCCTACCATAAAGCTCCACCAACTCTTGGATCCACCTTCACTGAAGATATTAAGAGCTTGGAGTCTAGGAAGATAATCATAAAAGGAGTCATAGAGAAACTGAAGGATGATAAGTTCAAAAGAATGAGCATATGTGGAATGGGTGGAGTGGGAAAAACCACTCTGGTAAAAGAACTCATCAAATCTGTAGAAAATAAGTTATTTGGTAAAGTTGTGATGGTAGTGGTATCCCAAAATCCTGATTACAAGTATATCCAAAGTCAAATTGCTGATTGTTTAGGCTTGAGCTTGAAAAGTGAAAGTGTGGACGGAAGAGGCAGGGAATTAATTCATAGGTTGAAGGAAATTGATGATGATGGAAAGATTAAAGTCCTAGTTGTGCTCGATGATGTGTGGAGTGAGCTTAATTTTGATTGGGTGGGACAATTTTATAGTGAAATTGCTAGAATAAATCATTTATGGTGTTTTTACAGTGAAATGATATTTGTACAATCATTTTATCACCTCGTTACAAAATCCACAATCATCTTCCTTCTCAGATGTTCACAATTTTGTTTACTCATGCATCGAACTTAGTTTCAAATTTTGGGGTAGCACAGAACACAAGAAATTCCTTATGCTTTGTGGATTGTTTCCGGAAGACTTTGACATACCTATTGAAAGTTTATTACGTCATGCAATGGGCTTGGGATTGTTCAAAGCTATCAGTGAGCCATGGAAAGCAAGAAATCGAGTGAATAGTTTCGTGGACGATCTAAAGAGATGCTTCTTGTTGTTGGATAGCAATGTGCCAGGGTGTGTGAAGATACATGATATTGTACGTGATGTTGTCATATCAATTGCGTTTAAAATAGAACATGGGTTTATGGTGAGATATGACATGAAGAGTCTGAAAGAAGAGAAATTAAACGACATCAATGCATTATCACTTATCTTGGATGAGACGGTAGGGTTAGAAGACAACTTAGAGTGTCCTAAACTTCAACTTCTACAAGTTAGATCAAAAGAAAAGAAACCAAACCATTGGCCGGAACATTTCTTCGAAGGCATGAAATCACTCAAAGTTTTGTCTATGCAAAATGTGTACATTCCAAAACTTCCATCTCTATCTCAAGTTTCAGTTAGCCTCCATATGCTTCTATTAGAATAATGTGACGTTGGAGATATATCTATAATTGGTAAGGAACTCATACACCTAGAAGTCTTAAGTTTTGCACACTCTAAAATTAAAGAACTTCCAGTTGAAATAGGAAACTTGAGCATTCTAAGATTATTGGATTTGACAAATTGCAATGATCTTAATGTCATTTCTACTATGTCTTGATAAGATTGTCTCGATTGGAAGAACTTTATTTAAGGATGGACAGTTTTCCTTGGAAAAAATGAACTTGCGATCAATGAGTTGAAAAGGATATCTCATCAACTACAGGTTGTTGAGATGAAAGTCAGAGGGACTGAAATTTCAGTCAAGGATTTGGACTTATACAACCTACAAAAGTTTTGGATTTATGTGGACCTTTATAGTAATTTTCAGCGCTCTGCATATTTGGAGTCAAATTTATTGCAAGTCAGTGCTATAGATTATCAATCTATTAATAGCATATTGATGATCTCACAATTGATTAAGAAATGTGAAATCTTTGCAATAAGAAAGGTGAAAGGCTTGAAAAATGTTATGCCACAAATGTCACCTGATTGTCCAATTCCATACTTGAAAGATTTAAGGGTTGATTCATGTCCTGATATGGAGTATCTGATAGATTGTAGCTTTCATTGCAATGGCTTTCCACAAATTCGGTCATTGTCTTTGAAAAAACTTGAGAATTTGAAAGAGATGTGTTATACACCTAATCACCATGAGGTCAAGGGAATGATGATTGACTTCTCATATTTTGTGAATTGGAATTAATAGACCTCCCAAGCTTTATTGGCTTTAACAATGCTATGGATTTGAAAGAGCTCAATCAAGTAAGCAATTTATGTTTTTTTTTGTGGTTATAGGTTATTATTATTATTATTATTATTATTATTATTATTATTATTATTATTTACATATTTATTTACACGATCATCATATAGTCAATTGTTTTGCACAGGTAAAAAGAATTAGTTGTGATAAATCTGAACTAACAAGGGTCGAGGAAGGTGTGCTATCAATGAGTGGCAAGTTGTTTTCATCTGATTGGATGCAACATTTCCCAAAATTGGAAACAATCTTGCTACAAAATTGTTCTTCCATTAATGTGGTCTTTGACACTCAAAAGATATTTAGATGGCCAAGTATTTCCACAATTGAAAGAACTGGAGATATCTCACCTTAATCAACTAACACATGTCTGGAGTAATGTTATGCACTGTGTGCAAGGTTACCAAAATTTGGAAACCTTGACAATATCAAGTTGTGATTCTTTGAGACATGTATTTACTCCACCTGTTATTAGAGCAATCACCAATATTGGAAAATTGGAGATACAATCTTGTAAGTTGATGGAGTATTTGGTGACCGATAATGAAGGTGGTGATGAAGGTGGTCATAATAAAGAGGAAATAAATATTATCTCTTTGAAAAATTAGATACCTTAACACTTTCAAGACTCCCAAGTATAGCACATGTTTCTGCAAATTCTTACAAGATAGAATTTCCATCCTTAAGAAAGTTGGTAATTGATGATTGTCCAAAGCTAGATACATTGCTTTTGCCAAGTGCATATACAAAGCACACAAATCATTCTATTGCATCATATTCAAATCTCGATGGCACTGGTGTTAGCCATTGTGAAGAAAACTACCCAAGATCTTCTAATTTTCATTTCGGGTGTACGCCATTGTGTTCTAAATTGATTCGACAAAGCAACAAAAATAACAAAATCAACAAGGTAACAGCTCACACAAATATTTTTAATTATCCAGTTATTTTTATATTTCCTTGGTATAATTCTAACTAAACTGTACACGACTTTTATTACATGATTAGGCTCCTTCTGTTTCTGAAAGAAAACCCAAGATAGAGTTGGGCGGTGCACCTCTTCTTGAAGATCTTTATGTAAACAATTGTTGTTTATAAGGGATGGATAAAACAAGGATAAGACGCGCGCCAGTTATAGACGGACACTTGTTCCCATACTTAAAATCACTAATCATGGAGAGCTGTAACAAAATAAGTGTCTTGTTTTCTTTTTTGTCTATGAGATATCTTGAGCGTCTAGAGAAGCTACACATATTGAATTGAAGAAACTTAAATGAGATAGTATCTCAAGAAGAATCAGAATCAATTGAAGAAAAGATTGTGTTCCCTGCATTGCAAGATCTGCCTCTTGAAAACCTTCCAAACCTTGAGGCTTTCTTCAAAGGACCCTATAATTGATTTTCCATCACTACAAAAAGTGGACATCACAGATTGCCCTAATATGGAATTGTTTTCACGAGGACTTTATAGTGCACATACTCTTCAGGATATCAACATATATCAGAATGAATCACGCATTACCAGCTACATAAATAAGAATGACGTGAATGCCACTGTACAAATATTTAAAGCGTGTGTAAGCCTCGTCTTAATGTATCTAAATTACTTATCACTTATAGTACACTTAAATAATTTCAAATTAATAATTTTATTAGTTGATTAGGAGCAAGCCAATAATTTGTTGTTTCTAGAATACAAGTCTGTCAATACTATTAGGAGATAATTGAATGAATATTTTGTAGGTGGAATTACAAAGTTCTGAGATGTTGAACTGGAAGGAGCTAATTGATAAAGACATGTTTGGACGCTTTTTCAAAGAAGGGGCAATATACATCAGAGAATTTCGTAGATTATCAATGCCTGTACCATTCAGTGAGATACAAATGCTTCAACATGTAAGGAAACTTGAGGTGTTTGGATCAGTAGGAGAATTTTCAAAAAGGGGTGTCGCTACACATTATCATCTACAAAAGATGACCCTGGAATATTTGCCAAGATTGAGTCGCATATGGAAACACAATATTGCAGAGTTTGTAAACTTTCAGAATCTAACAGAAATTGAAGTTTCCGATTGCCGCAATTTGAGGAGTTTGCTCTCCCACTCTATGGCTAGAAGCCTTGTGCGACTTCAAAGAATGGTAGTTGTGAGATGCTACATGATGGAGGAGATAATAACAATGGAAGGGGAGTCTATAGAAGGAGGCAACAAAGTCAAGATTTTATTTCCTAAGTTGGAGGAATTGATACTTTTAAATCTTCCTAAGCTGAAATGTGTTTGTTCAGGAGATTATGACTATGATGTCCCTTTATGCACTGTTGAAGTGGAAAAGGAGTTCAATAATAATGATAAGGTTCAGATTTCATTTCCACAATTAAAGAAATTAGTGTTTGATGAAGTACCAAAGCTCAAGTGTTTTTGTTCAGGAGCGTACGACTACGATATCATGGAGTCGTCAACTAATGAGTGTCCAAATATGACAACCTTTCCCCATGGAAATAATATTGTTGTAAACACACCTGACCTTCATAAAGTAAGCTGGAATTGGAATTATATACAAACACTTGGTGACCTAAATTTGACAATATATTATCTTCATAATTCACAGAAATACAAGGTACAAACACATACATGACGTCTCCCAATTTGAACATGATATAAAACTACTCAATTAACTTTAAATTTAGATTACATCAATTTTATGTTGGGTGTTATGCAGGTAGAATTACAAAAATTAGACACATTTAGAGATATGCATGAAGAGCTTATTGGCTACATCAAAAGAGTAAAAAAGTTTGTGATTTTATACCGTCACAAGCTATGGAATTGCATCCCATCCAATTTGATGCAATTATTCTCACATGTGAAGTCTCTCACAGTAAAAGAATGTGAGTGCTTAGAAGAGATATTTGAATCAAATGATAGCATGTTACAGTGTGAACTAGAGGCCTTAGAATTGTTCTCTCTTCCAAAACTGAAGCTCTTATGGAAAAATCATGGTCAGATTATAGGATTCGAGTGGTTACGACATATAATGATCGAGCAGTGCAATAATTTGGAATATGTGCTTCCAGATGTTTCCGTGGTCACAAGCCTTCGAAGTTTGGTGTCGATTCGTGTGTTTGAATGCGAGAAGATGAAGGAGATCATTGGGAATAATTGCAATCCTATTAATTATGTACAACAGAAAGCTAAGATTAAATTCCCAAAATTGGAGGAAATATTACTAGAGAAGCTTCCTAGCCTCAAATGGTTCAGTCAAAGCTCTTTCCCTTGCTATGTTGATATGCCACGATGTGGGTGGATAGTAATTAAAGACTGCCCAAAGATGAAGACCTTTTGGTACAATGGAATCTTATACACTCCAGGTCTTGAAGGAATTTATGCAGAAATTACCGAATTTGACAAAGACGAAGATGTTAATGAAGTGATACAACGACAGAATAAATGATTGAGTGTTTGTGTGAGGTATGAATTATTACAACTATCTCCTTTTGTCCCTCCTACCTATGTCTCTTTCCTCACTCATTTATAATCTCTGGTTTAGAGAAGAACCCATCTTCTTTATTGCATGAATTTCTCAAAGTTTATTTTTGCCTATTCTTGAAGTTTCTCCTCACCATTTAGTAATGTTGTGCATTCGAAAATAATTTCACATAAAGGAACTAAGAATTGTTCACGTCCTTATTTTCTTCTTTTTACTTTTCAATATTTTAATGAAACTTCATCATCTCATTACCTTCATATTAGCAGTCATATAGTTTGTTATCTTGAACTCAAATATATCCATTGTTATGACTGCATTTGGAAGTAAGGCTTTTTTGTTTGTCTTTCACTTTTTTAGGTAATTTTAGCTTGACAGGGATTCTAAAAGCCAGATGTCATTTAAGAATTTGAAAGAAGCTGCCACAAACAGAACATTGTCTCCTGAAGACAACATGTCAAGGTATATGGCATTGATGCGATGTTTTCAATTGCTATTGCAATCTTCCATCCTGAAACTGAATGATTTTAAATTCTCTGTATCCTAATCTAGCAAAATTTCAGCTTGTGATTATGGAACTGAGTACATACAATTCCCTCTCCTCAATCCACATCTTTTTTTCTGGTATATATTCAAACTAGTCATTTACTAATTGTGAAACAGACTAATTCATGATTTTGATCGATAAACTCGAGCAAGAAAGATGATTGATAGTTCATGCTTATCTTTTACTCTTGCCGTCTTTGCTAGAAACTTGTAAGAATTGTGATTTGCGTCACTTATTATATTTCTATGAACTTGGAATTACATTTACTACTTTTCTTCTATGAGATGCTATTAATCAATTTGACAAAGAAACTCGCCCCTTTAAGCAGCATGGCAATAAACATTCTTAAAATCCTTTTCACCACATTTTAATTGATATGAGTGATTTCTTTTCTGCTTAAATTAAAGAACTACAAACTCATTTTTTCCGTGAAGTAGTTCTCTTTGATACTTGATCTTTTCATCTGCAAGGTTGCATTGCATTATCCCTTTATTATGATTTTCAAAACAGGTGTACATCTTTGATTCTAATTTCCTCTATCATTACTGTCTTATAGATGGAAAATGAAAATCTCAGAGACCAAGAACTAGCTTCAGCCATAAGCAATATGTTGAGGCATTGAATCTGGAAGACTTTTATCCATTCAGAATATTTGTGACTCTTTAAGTAGAGATTATTGTCAAATTCAAGGATGCTTTTTTATAGAGAAATGTTGCTGACTATATATGTTTAAATAAGGAAGAATCATTGCTGAAGTATATAGTAAATTGATAAGATTACAATTCAACATTGATCTGTCTGAATAAACCAAACTAAGTATTGATGAAAAGGTTGATATACTTTTTTCCAATCAAAAACAAAGATAAGGTTAAGCAAAAGTACTTACTTGATAGTATTGATTCAAACACAATTAAGAAATTAAAACCAACCCTTTCTTGTCTAGTTGAGTAATTCCAATCTTTGATAAGAATAAGACATATATACATCAATAGGTCAAGCCAAGGCATATCCACTTTAAAACAACTAGCTAGCTAGAATGAATTGATTGATATTAAGGATGTGAAATACATCTTGTCCTATCTTAATCAATATTTATTATTTACAATGAAGATGACAAGATTGGTAACGTCCAAAAAAAATAAAATAGACATTAGCAGTATACGTGGCTCCAAAACCAGTGCTCCCCAAAAGTGTAGAAATATTTTAATGCCGTGACCCACATAAATCTTGTATGTTTTTTTGTCAATTTATGAATGTTGTATTAATCAAACAACGAGCCGTTTAGAATTGAGTAACTCAATTGATTTGAGTTAAAAGATTAAAGGAGTTGAACGACCTAGATTCTTTCTCACATGCCATGGAAAGAGATGACTTCTTTATTGATACCACATAATTTTTATTTGTTTTTTCCTTTCCAAAAGGCTGTCAAACTGTGTCTCAAATTTGTTGTCGTTCCTTATTAAGTGAATCTAAGGGTATATTTGTTTTAAATTTATCAAATTTATTATTAGAATATAAAGATGGGAATTTTATTTTAAAGTATTTAAAATAAAGATGTTTGTTTAACATTATAATATTCTTGTGAACCATAAAAATAGATATTACAATAGGTAATCACATAAATTTATTCTCATCTTCATAGGAACTTTATTCCCACCCTTTTCTCTAGGAAATTTTTTCTATTTCGAACGTTTTATACCCGAGAATAAATTTAGTAAACTTGCAACAAACATAAGCATGTATATTTTTATCGTTTTATTCCCAAGAATCTATAAATATAACTTGAAACAAACGCATTAAGTTAACAATCATGTTACCTGTTACATATACATATATATATATATAGACACACACAAACACATAGATATATAGTAACTATAACTTCCAACTCATCTAACAAATTAGTTATAACCGAAAAGTTAAGTTATAAAGAATTTGTATATCATGATGTGGGAGAATTCGAGATGGTTAATGTCTAGGCCAGCCTCCAGGTGATCTAGTAAAAGTTGCATGGGAGAATGGTCATTGGAAAGTGTTTTTTTAGGGAATTGGAAAGTGTTATTGCATAGGGCTTATTCTTTAGTTATATTAGAACAAGTGACAGTGGTGGAATGTCCGGTAAATATGGTTCGATGATAAACGATTGTTAGATATTTGATATGTTGGGGTGTGAGTTCGAATCAACATTTTTTACTTCTCAACAATTAACGTGTCTCTGTTTCGTTATAGTGGATTTATGGTGATTGTGTATTAAATTGTGTTTTGATATGTCATGTGCTTTAAGATCTGTCAGGGCATGAAGGTGGAGGCGGAGGTGGTTTTGAGTTATCAGACTTTGATCGATAGCTTCCTTTTTCTATGGAGAGGGTGGAATTGATTTGTCAAAACATGAGATCCATTGTGTGTGAAGGTGGAGACAGTTTTGAATCGCCAAACTTCGATTGGTAGCTGCCTTCTTCTCTGAAGAGGGTGGTATACTTGCAAGCTCTCCGACGATTAATTAAGAATGTGTTGACTATATATGTGCGGTATTTATGATAGAAAATTGTGTGTAGTTGCTATTATTTAGTCTTTATAATGAAGGATTAGGGTTTCTTACTCTCAAACTCTTGCCTCGGTAGTTGTCCTCATGGGTCACCCATGAGAAAAATTATTATGACTAGCTAATCTTAGATCCGATTTAAACGATTCAAATTAGGTAGTTCGTACGGTCTTGATTTAGCGAATTTATAGAGTTCATGATATAATTTGTGTATGCGTTAGTGATAAGAAGCGATACAACCCATAAAACTAATGAGCATTAGCCCAGTCTAAAACAGTTTATATGTCTCTTTTTAGATATTAAAAAATAAATAAAGTTGCCTGTTAAAAAAAATCATAAAAGTCAAAAAGTAATACTTATATGTGAAACAATATGATGTAGTACTTGAACTTAAAATAGTAAAGAAGTAAATAAGAAAAGAGAAGTGAGTTGGGAAGAGAGAGTTAACGCGTGAAGGAGGAGGACGCGCTTGACTGTCAAAGTTGAAACAATCTCAATAGTCAACAGACACTCTGCTTATATGCATGCAGTACGGTACCATACCATACCACCTCACCAAGACACCAACCTCTCCTACTATATTCTTTTTTCTTTTTCTTTTTTTAAGAAGACTAACATAGTCACTTACTTATGCTCATGATTCATAGACCGATACTATTACACTTATCCAATTCACACCCTTTGCTTGCACCGTCAAAAAGAATCATACCCCTACCTTGAAAACTACAAACTATCACTACAAAAAGCCTTCCATTTCTAAAAGAAGAATTTGATAATTCAAAATTCTGATAGAGTTAATCAAATGATTGAACTCGAGTTGATAATAAATTTTCTTTACGATGAATCGTTTAAAAAATCTAGTTTAATTTTTTAATTGAATATTTTTTTTGTTAAACTTATTTATCTCTTGACGAACTCTGACTTATTAGGTTTTTGTTCCCGTAGAAATCGAAGAGTACACGAAAATTCCAGTTTAAATGGTATGGAGGAAAAGTTCATGTAATGTGGTTCAAGTTATTTTTGAGATTTTTTTTCTCAATCTTAGTTTCCTCTGTTTTTAAACTATGGATGAACGAAAATCACTTGGTTAAAAGATCAATATTTCATTCTAGGCTAAAATATGCTATTGGTCCCTGCAAATATGCCCAGTTTTGGTTTTAGTCCCTGCAAAAAAATTTTATGGTTTTTAGTCCCTGTAAAATTTTTTGTTTTTGGAAATAGTCCCTGACCCCAATTCTGTGATGATTTGTCACTTTTGTGCATATGTGTCACATGATGATTGTGCATACTTGTCCAGCTGGC
>Ga0228711_1003702_pt1 | contig 23734 bp, 14 predicted proteins | sample MedpolnodulmetaG_2_FD_177996 | JGI IMG/M metagenome (GOLD analysis project Ga0228711, IMG submission 177996) | Root nodule microbial communities from Medicago polymorpha collected in Santa Monica, California, United States - brown nodules | ecosystem: Host-associated > Plants > Roots > Nodule...
GTACTTTGATTATGGATCCTGCACACTTGAACAAATTGTTTAGCATATCCAATTGATTATTTTTAATACCTTGTTATTGTCAAAACTCAATAGGTGACTTGTGAAACACCCTTGTTCCAACAACACTCCCATAGGTAATTGAAACGAGACAAATGTTGAAATTCCAAAATTGTCATCTAAAGGAACCACACCACACACAAATCTTAGAACATAAAAACATACCCCAACGCTCTCTAATTTAACTAAAGACATTGTAAGAATAAAATTCATATGCAACAATTCCAAATTAATCAAGACTCCAATAACAATGTAATATAAGTTCAATCACTCGGTCTAGGTATGTCACACTCCCTAGTGCGTGAAGGTTGTGAGCTTGAAACATATAATGATTAAATAGAACTCATATCATAACTAAATAAAAGTCTTGCCTTAATAAATCCAACAAATAAAGAGAGATTTATCTTAGAACCCAAATCAAAAAGTTTTTAGTTACTCATGGTAACAAAAAAACATAAACATATAAATAAACATACTCTTAGAACAAAAGTTGATGAAATTAGAGACCCATCCTTGATGCTCGTAGCCATTGCCTTCCACTTGAATTGACAAGTTCAGAATAAATTTTTATGAGTGGAGGGAGTTTTATTTATAAGCATATTCCCTGTTGGGGTTGGGTTGAAATTCTGGGAATTTTCTCCAAACGCACAGAGTAAAAACAACAATTAGCTGTTTTTAATGAACAACATGCACGAGGACGTTTGTGGTTGTGCACAGAGAGCATGAGAGTGTGATAGAAAGCATTATTTCTCTACCCCATGCGCCCGGGCGTGTAAGCCATGCGCGAGGCGTATGGCTTCAGCTTCTGGTGTAGATTTTGCTTTTTTCCTTCATTCTTCGAGTGTTTTCTTCTTGTATCTTATTCTTGAAACTTGAGAAAATTTTTATCCAACTTGTAATGTCTTCAAAGCTTTCTTGAACCTTGATAATATTTATTCTATATCTTCCATAGCTTCTACGAGATGTCTTGCTTTCCGAATCACATGATTTTTCAAAAAAAGACTTAAAACACCTATGGAATTATTTGGTTTAAGTAAGAAACATAATTACATGACTCTATTTAAAAAATACAAAATGTCCCTTAAACCACAATCAACCTCTCTAAAACTTCAATATAATTGAGAAATTATACCCTTAAACTATCAAAATGATAATTAAATAAGAACCCTAAATTTGAACCCAGACGACACTTAAAAAGAAATGGAAGGAGTACCATTTACTCATTCTCATAAAAAAAATCCCGTGCATACGAATTACACTCCTAATAAATTAAAACATATCATAAGAAAATTGGGAAATAATATTTTTATCAGTAACCAAAATAGTCCCTCAATATATTAAAATTCCAAAATAATCATTGATTGTGCACTACGTTAGTCAAAATAATCTTTGACTTTAAAATGATCCCTTAATATTGTCATATCACTATATCAATAGACTTACTTATTATCTTATCAGTCTCTATAAGTACCTACTTATTGTCACATCATCCCCTATACGAAAAGAGTTGTTGTCAGCATTGAGAGATTATTTTTACATCAGTGACTATTTTGACTAACAAAGTGCACAATCAAACACTATTTTAAAATTCCGATACGTTGAGGGACTATTGTGACAACTCGCTACACATATAGTGAATAAAATGACTATTTGCTCAATTTTCTTGTGATATATTTTATCTTACTAGGAGTCATATTTTTTGAACTAATATTTTTAATTATTTTTATATGATTCCAGATTAGGTTGAAGGTGAGAAAATCACAAGAACGGAGGGGTGAATTGTTTTTGTGGATTTTTTTTTATTCTTTGATAACTTAGATAGCAGCGAAACATAAAGAGATAAGAGATAGAAACGACACAAATAGTTTATCCTGTTCATCCCACAACCCGTGATTACTTCTAGCCTCCATGCACTTCCAAGGAATTTTTCCACTATATATCAAATCCTGGTTACAACAACAATACTAAGACAACCTTGTCCTAGATTTCCTTGCCTCAACCTAGAGGGCTTCCTAATCTCAATACAGAGACTTACAACAAGAAGTTGTTTATAAAAAGATAGTGTTTACATAAACTATAGGAGTAGTAAACATATATGAAGCACAATACACTCAAAGTGTATTCCTTACAAATGTTTCTTTTGAATTTTTATAGACAATGTGTATATCATGAACAAGTATGTTTATAACTACAATAGTATATATGAACATGCTAAACTTTATGGAAGTATGTATGTTGACTTCCACAAAGTTGACCTTAATCTTGATGCAGAGCCTTACCATTATCTATGACACAACACTCATAAAGATCCAAAACTTTGATCGATAATGCAGAGCTTAGACTTCATGTCCATAGTACTTCCTTGGTCTAGAGTTTTGGCATGTTAGTAAGTGTTTTGACTTCTTGTTCTAGAAGTAGTATATTACTTTTGTACTTTGAATTTCCTACACACTTAGACACACATTTGTCAATCCTAATTGTTCTCAAACATGCTTTGTAAATTTCCTTGTTATGATAAAAAAAAATTAAGGGTTTTATTTTTTTAACCAATTTTGGTCTAACATAGGAGTAATATTTCTTTATTAGGAGTCATATTCTTTTCTTCGTGATACGATTCCAGATTTTGAATTTAGTAGTTTTACTAGCAAGGACACCCTCCCACCTAAAGTAGAACATATTTTGGCAAGTGCCTTTTTTAGTAAAAGTGTTCAAGATATGGAAGTGAAGTTTGAGATGACCAAAACACAAAAAGCAATTTTGGGGTGTTTACAAGTAGCACATGCTCAATCTTTTCTTCTAGATATCCATATTGATGGGTTAGGCCAACATATGTCATAAGTTGAGTATCGTACTTTCCTCTGATATCACCTCATGATTTCCTTATTTTTTTTATCGATGACATGTGCTCTATTTGGTGTAAGGCATCTTTGGATACCTTTAAGCAACACACAGTTTATTATAATGATCTTCCCAGCTTCAAATACAAACATGAATTTAAGGATGTACTTCTTTTTATTAATTTAGGCGGACGAGAGTATCTATGAAGAAGGAGACGTCTATGAACTTCTTAACCGATCCTCAAGAAGGAAGGTTGAAACTTAGACCAACAAATGTTATAGTGTATGGCTAGGTAGAAGGGTAACGAGCATGTGTGGACTTGGATGGGATCTCCTCATTGTGGGATTGGGGGTCGGGGTTTATACTATGTGACAAGCAAGCCTCAAAACTGCTTCACGCAAAGTGGTCAAACATGAGAAAACACTTTTTGACAATCAACATGATTTTATATCATTTGCATTTGACACTTTTGTCTTCCTAACACAAGAGGTTGTTGACCTTCTACAAAGAATTCAAAGGGTCATGTATAGCAATGTGTGTCGCCTTAGCCTATAAAAATTGTATTTAAGAGGATTGATTTCACCATAAAAATAAAAAAAATTAATGACACAACTTATTGTCTGCCTACCTGTATTTCTATTTAAATTATCATTGAAATATGATTATTTACTATCTCACCATGTTCTTATAACAATAATAATAATAATAATAATAATAATAATAATAATAATAATAATATTTTAACACGGTAGACAAACACATCAAATGACGGTTTTTTTTCTTTCTTCTTTTCCCTAAATGAAGTTTTTTTTTTTAAATTTCTTCTTCCCCCAAGATTTTTTTTGAAAGATCTTCTTCCCCCAAGATTTTCTCCTTCCCTTTAGTAATGTTGTATAAAATAAATCAATTTTAGTCGGTTAGTTTAGTTTCTTAAAAAAAAAGTATATTGTATAAATAGACTTCTTTTTTTGGTGGTGGTCAGGGTTCGAACCCCGGACCTTATATATTTTATGTATTGTCCATACCAATTGAGTTAAGCTTACGAGGACTAAATAGACTTTTTGACTCAATATATTATGCTTTAAACGTTTTCGTTACCAAATAAAATATAAAACAAGAAAGAGAATTAATTTATTTGGTTAACCCAAAAAATAACTTTTTGAAGCACCATTGTCAATTCACAGATCACAACGGGATAAAAATTGAGGCTACATGAAAATAGCAATCCGCAATAGAAATATGAGTTACAACACTATGAGATTGATATGTTTAAAAATGTGAGTTTCAGGCGTTTATTTGAGCTAGCAGTTGACAAATCAAGTACTGTTTCGCTTATGTCAACTCTCGGGTGGGAGAACGGGGGAGCGGCGTGGAGGTGGAGGAGACGGTTGTGGGTGTGAGAGGAGGATATGTTACGGGGAGTGTGTTACTTTACTTTTCACAGTATTTCTTTGTAGTTTTTGATGTTACAAATTCTTGGAGGTGGCATCTAGATCCTTCTGCAGTTACACGGTTCGTAGTGCTTACAAGCTCTTAACCACTCAGGATACCTCTTAGGTTAATCATGCGGTAGATTTGATTTGCAATAAATAAGTTCCCCTGAAAGTTTCAATTTTTTCTTGGAGGCTCTTGCGGGATCGGTTGCCTACAAGATCAAACATGTTGGATCGCAACATTGTTACAGACGATGCGGGTTGCGTGGTAGGTTGCGATCACTTGGAGACATCTCAACATTTATTTTTATCATGTGACTTTTACGACTCTTTATGGCAAGAGGTGCAGTCTTGGCTTGGTGTGTCGGGACCGGACCCTCACAGTATCTCCAAACATTTGTATCAGTTTACTCATTTGGCGGGTGGCTTGCGTGCAAGGCGCTCCTTTTTGCAGACAGTTTGGTTACTTTGTGCTTGGACTATATGGAATAACCGTAATAATAGAATGTTAACAAATGTAGAAAATTCCATAACTCATTTGTTAGATAAAGTAAAGCACTATTCTTTATGATGACTTAAAGCTAATAACACTAACTTTGTTTTTGGCTTTAGTACGTGGTGGTCAAGCCCCTTGCTGTGTTTGGGCATTGCCTAATTGCTATTTGTAACATTGATAGGTTGTAATTATTAGGGGTTTTATTAATACACCTTGTGCTTTGAAAACCTCCTATGATTTTTAATATATACCATTTTTTATTGTTCAAAAAAATATGTTTAAAGATCTCAATTTTTAGATGTTGTCTACGGTCGATGAATTATCTTAAAAATTAGCTGAGACCGGTAAAACAAATTCTAATTCATTGATTGAAAAAGTGTTATGAATTTTGTTGACTCCTGATCTGGTGCCAATAGAAACCACAAAAAGTGCATTTTCATCAATAAAAAATTATACCATATGATTACTGTTTATATTGAAAAAGAGATTGGTGAAAATGTCTGCCTTAGAAGCTCAGGTATCTATCGTAGATATGTTTAATTGATGACTTTAATGGCTCTATGAAACAACTACGACAACTTTAGAGGTAAATGTTATTTTTCTTTGTATTTGTTTGATGATATTAAATTGAAATATATCTTATAATTTCTTAAACATTTTATCTATGTTGTGCATCTAAAAATCTTTTTTTTTTAATGCATAAATCATACTATTCCACTTGGCCCCCCCTATGCTAAAAACGTGGCTCTTGTCCCCCTCCAAGACAGAATATGAAAATGAACATTAGAAGAAGAGATTCCATTCTCGACATCAAGGTCGGCCCAACATGTTAAGAGGCCTAAAGAAAATTTTATAATGAGGTCTTTTGGAATTAAAAAAATAAAATAACACAATGCTTATTAAAAGTATAATAAATCAAGTTTTGTTGAATCCAAGGTTTGAACTTAGGATAAAAATGATTTGAGGCCTTAAAATTGATCAACTAAGCTAGATAAATATTGATTATTAGTATGACATATTATATATTTATAGCTAAATCAATTTATTTTGAGGCCTTTTTTTAACCCAAAATCTTGAAGCCTAAAGCCCTTGCTTAGATGGCTTGACCCTTGGGCCGGCCTTGCTCGACATTTATCTTGCCAAACACGCACAGACAAGCATCTGAGTTATCAAGTATTAATTAACTCTAGTGTAAGATTCTTTTCTTATACTCACTCATACAACTCTCAGATTCGAAGGAAGCTACATGCTACTTTACAACTCTAGTCTAATCATATAGTACCCTTATTTCACCTAGACTTGGGACGGACACAAAGCATCATGCCCTAAATGAATGAATTCATTGCTTATAAAAGAAAAACCTGATAATAAATCTAAAGAGTCATATTTTCCATTTTGAATTATGTGGTCATCTCAATTTTCCAACAGAAGATTGATCTTGGCATATTATGCTCCCATCCGACATTAATATATGGTATACTAATAGTACAATATTTGATTTGATCTTGTGGTTGATTCGTGACATTTTACCTATAGGGGGTACCATAAGTGTCGATACCAAATTTCAAAATCTTTTTTGAGGAACGAAATTTCAGTATCTTGATTACGGACATATTATTAAGTTCTAAATTGGCGTGGTATTTGATTCCCTATTCAGATGGCACAACTATAGTAGCATTAGGATAAGTTAAAATAGGAAATGAATAACGAACAAATGATTGATTAAAGTGATAGAGAATTTGAGCTTCAATTATTGTGTTATGCGATGAAAATTTCGTACTAAATAATATCATAATAAAAAAAATGGCTTAAATAAGTTTTTCATCCCTGTAAATATAAGTCATTTAAATTTTCGTCTCTGAAGTTACTAATCTTTCCAATCTGCCACTGCAAATATTAATCTTTTGACTTTTGGTTCTAATTAGGTTTTTTTGCTGAGGTGGGCTGTCATTAGCGACGTGGTGCCCATGTGACAAGTGATGATTGAGCGAGGTGGTTGGCTTAAATAGGTCTTCCGTCCCTGCAAATATAGACCAGTTGAATTTTCATTCATGAAGTTACTAATCAGATATTATTAGGACCATTTTTCAAATGAATAATATTTGCAGTGGCAGATTGAAAAGATTAGTAATTTCAGAGACGAAAATTCAATTGACCTATATTTACAAGGACAAAAAATCTATTTAAACAAAAAAAAAAAAAGCATTGCAATCCCAATTTCAACTAAAATCTCTTTTTTTGTCCTCACGGCATGGAATAGTGATTTGTTTGATGCCAACTTAAAAATAAGAAGTCTTCACCAAAAAATATATATAACTTCACCAAAAAAAAACTTAAAAATAAGAAGTGAACTAGCAACAACAGACTATTTAACACACATCTTAATAATAATTTTTTTATTGATTAAAATTCATCTTAGTCTCGTTTAATTTATATGAAACCCTCTTAATTTGATGAGACTAAAAAGTTTGAATCAAAAGAAGATAGTATGTGTTAGGGGATGTTTGTGTTGCAAAGCGTGTTCATAAAATTAGTCAAATAAGAATAACTGATATCAATTAGGTTAGGTTTCGTTATATTTTTAATCCTTTATTTTATTTTATGCTCCCTCCATCCTAAATTATACGACATTTTAGATATTTCACACGTGTTAAGAAATGTAGTAATTACTTTTGTGTGGAAAGAAATATTATCAGTTGTTTTACAAAATTGTCCTTAATAAATTATATGATAAAGATAAATGAAAGAATTTAAAGAAGAGAGAGTAATAAATAGTTAAAGATATAATATGAAAAGTATGTTGGAAATTTAGGTCTTAATAAAAATAGATTTCATAAAACATGTTCAACAATTATGAATCGATAGCGGAAGCAAACAAAACATTGAACATGAATATGAACGGATATACGCATTGTTTGATTTATCAAGGATATTAAGAATTAGGGTATTATGAATACCTGAATGAAACTTTCATGACAACCCTCTAAACAACAACGATGAACAGAAATGAGTGATCTGAAACAAACATCAAGGGTTAGCGGCGGCTGATTTGGTTCTTCCTCAACCGGTATATTTAGAAGAGAATGGTTGTTGTGTACGGTGTATTGGGGACCATACCTCTTTTATATTGGACACTAGTGCAAATCAGGGATACAAGACCTGATTTTTAAAGATTTCAGACCTGTTTTTGTGCAAAAGTGGTCTTAAATCTCTAAAAAAACAGGTCTTGTATCCTTGATTTGCACTAGTGGGATGACCATTAGGGTTTCCCATTATTCCGTTAATTATAATGGGACATCCGGCCATCCAATCATTGAGTCCATATCAGTTAATTAAATATTTAATTAATTATATAATTAGAAATCTAATAGCCTTATTACTTAATTTGATCACTAATCAATTAAAACTTATAATTGATAAATAGTTAATATGATTATTATTACGATATTTGCCCACATAATGATATCGGAATATAATTAAATAATAAAATATTTCAACAATCTCTCACTTGCACTAATAATTATACCATAATTCTTCAGGCGCATATCTGAATGTTATTTATCTTTAGATTTTAACTTTACAATCTGGTCCACCTCATATATTAATCATGGGACCACCGCGGTTGTCGTCACTGACGTATAACGTGACGAAACCCCGATGACCACCATATCAATACACTTGATGACATAGATCGATATGGATGAGTGACATGGAAATTTCATGCAATGTGATCTCTAAATCATGTCTATTTTCGACTGGTCCAACTAAAGTCTTTAATGAGATCAAACTGAAGTTTTGCAAATTTAAAATTTGCACAAATGATACAGAAATGGTTATAACAAAATAACCTCATGAACTTTATTGCTCCAGAAAATCATAACATAAAGTCTGTATCGATACCAAAACAAAAGTATAGAACATAAAATAAAATTATATAAGTGTGTGTGTGTATATATATATTTGAAATGTCAATATATTGTATTCTTAGTGCAAATATTATTATGTTGGTGAGATTGAAACAATTACTTATATTTTTTATTTTATTTTTGGAATGTCAAATATTGGTAATTAGTTGTTAGGTTAATATTTACTCATTCGTTCGAGTTTGAACTCAAGACATGACTTCAACTCCTAATCTCTTAATCCAAGCGGCAGGGCCGTTCTTGGGCAAGCGCAAAGAGCTCTATGGAGCCGGGCCTCCAATTTATGGGGGCCTCAATTATTTGTAGGGGTATGAGTATAATTGTTGGGATATATGATAATATTTTCTTTTGTTATGTAGGTCCAAATCAAGCACTTATTATTTGACAAAAATAAAGAGTAACTAGATAAGTTAGGCCAAACCTATACATCTATCAACAAAAAAAAAAATCAACAAAACAAATTAAAATCAAAATAATTCTTATTGTTAATTTGTAATTGTTTATATTATCATTAATTTTTTTATTAGGGGCCATTTTTAATATTAGAGCCGAGCCTCCAGTTTTATTGGAACGGCTCTGCCAAGCAGGCTGAGCTACCATAAACCACCAACGCCCCCTCCCCAAACAAAACTTCATATTTACTGTATACTTTTTTTTAATGACAAATATTAGTAATTAGTTGTTAGATTAATATTTACTCATTCGTCAGAGTTTAAACCTATAATCTTCAACTTCTTATCTCTAAACTCATATCAGCTATGCTACTCAAACCTCCACCCCCTTGAAACAAAACTACATATAAACTTTATATTATTTGTAAAACCAAATATTTTAATAGAACTATGTAATTTTTATTTACAAAAACTACACACTATTATTTAGATTTATAATTTATACTTTTTCATAAAAAAAAAACTTTATAACGAATACTAAGTTTAATTTAAATTTATGCTTATTTATTTGTCAAATAACTTAAATACTCACTAATTTTGTGTGGGATTTTTTTTGTGTAAATTAGTTTTTAATTTTAAATAATATCTTATAAATATGTTACACCCACATGCTTGGCACGGATATCATATTAGTTTTAATAACATATAGAGTTTTGCTAAAAGACACCATGTATGAAGGTGTTTTTTAGCAAGTTATCCTATAAACATTTGCTAAAAGACACCAACTAATTTTTATGAAGGTGTCTTTTAGCAAGTTATAACTAAAAAGTTGATAATCACACCTTGAGGTGTGAATTACTAAAAGACACATTCATGAGTGTCTTCTACCAAAACCCTAACATATAAGCATCATCAATGTAATTAATAGAGTGGTTTTAAATAAAAGATGACCTAATGTGATGGATGTTTAGTCTAACAGGAATTAAAGTTAACGTGGTCTTATTTTGAAATTCAAAATAAAGTACATCACTTTCCTCTCTCTTTCAAAATAAATTGTTTAAGGGATGGATCAGATGGATTTTATAGTGGATGGACTGGATGGATATGGATTTGATGGATCCAATTGCCACCCCTAGTGTAACTATAAAAAATATGAAAAGTTGAAAGGAAAAGAAGAGACATTCATTTTTCTCATAATAGAAAAAACAATTATATTTTCTCATAAAAAATAAGTAATCTTTACCATCAAAAGATACAATAAAAGAAAAGGTAGACAGGCAAAAACAATTGCATAAAAGTATCAATACCATTAAATGAAATTCATGGTATAGTGAAATCATGATATATCAAGATCTTAAATGAAAATTTGATAATAAAACATAAGCATTTATCAGACAAATAAGGAGTGTCAATGGTCATCGAAAAAATAGAGGATGTGAGTGACATTTTAACAAACTATAAGGAAGGTCAATGTAATTTACATTTATATGTTAAACTCAAAAATCACATTATTTTTTTCCATAGTAATCATCCATAAGGGATGCTTCCAAAAGATTAAATTCCATTAAATTTAGGGCATTACTTTCCCCACCCTATAAGTTTCTCGTGTGCTCTATTCGGATTCTAAATTTTTAAATGTTTTAATGTCTTTTAAGAGGTTTTTATGAGGTGTTTATGTCGTTCATATTCTATAATTCGAATTGCGTAGAGTGCGTGAGAAATCAATAGAGTGAGAAAATGAGTCTTCAATTTATATACATAGAGTAATCAAAACCAATATAATTTCAGAAGAAACATTAGGTACCAGTTTTTTATTAATTTATGGGCTCCTCCCCGACCCAACTTCAAAAGGTAGTATATGGATAGCACTTGTGTACCATAATGATATATATCATTCTCCAATTAGAATGTGCCACGTGGCACATCCTTTAAAAAAAATATCAAATAAAGCATTTATAAAGTAACATTGATAGGTGACACACTCTAATTGGCCAATGGTATATACCATTGGTACCTCAATGGTACACAAGTGGAATCCGTAGTATATTGGATTTGTAAAATATAAAGATTTGTGCTTTATATATAACCATGAAAGTCCAAATAAAATTCTTAACAAGTCACATATGCTTTGTATATTGATTTTGATGGTGAAGTATAGGACGACTATATTATAATTAGAGGAATGGCTGCAAGTATAGGACAACTATCTTAGAATGTCTAGCACCTCTTCCAATAATATGTCATACATGATATGATATGATATGATATTGTAGGTGTATTTAGTGCAATGCCTCATAATACATATGTATCAATTAAACGTCATTGGAACTTAATATTGATTTTTTTTTTCAATTCATAGAGCTAAATTTAGCATACCAACTCATCTTTCACTAAGTAATATTGCTAATGCTACTCTCACCTTTACACTCTTACTGCAAAAATCTGAAGAGATCCAAACAAGATAGAAAGCAAATCTATTTGGTCATCTTTAATGACGATACATATATGAATCTTTTACCAGAAATTGTTCCCTTAAGTTAGTACTTTCTACACAAATGCCAAATTTATATTCACAGGAGAATTGGCCTTTAGTTTCATATAGACTATCTTCCTTGTAACAATGTCATTGAAACATCATTATTTGAATGCAGCTTACTAGTTCCTGATGAAGAGTCGCATTGACGCGGATAAAAGGCTGGTTCCTTTGGCTTAGGCAATGCTTTTTCACCATTCAGCATTAGAACTGCAGCTGACATATCTGGCCTATCATCAGCTTTCTCTTGAACACATAAAAGCCCTATCTGAATACATCTCAATATTTCAGCTTCTGCTCCAACAGTGGAATCGCGTAGAGATTCTTCTATCAACTCCAACGGCGTTGTTTCGCTCCACAATCTCCATGCCTAAGGATACAAAAGTTAAGATTGTGAGGTTTGAGTTTACTTTTCAATCAATGTTATCAAAAAGATATAGTAACAAAATAATGCTACAAAATGTTATTGTTCCGTCAAATGGCTTTTTGCGTTCCGTGATTGACAACACTGCTTTGAATATGCCAATACATATGTTGTTTCAAGTGGACTAAATCATTAGACTTACATATCCAAGAAGATCAAGATCATCATAGTCACAATATTCGCGGTTCTTGTTTCCACTAATTGTCTCTAGTATAATAACGCCAAAACTAAAGGCATCAGATTTCACTGAGAAAAATCCACGTGTTGCGAACTCTGGAGACATGTAACCACTGAAACACGGTAAATAAAATAGAAGATATGGTGCTTAGAAAACAGGATAGTGAATATTTATGTTTTATAAAGAAACAAATTCAAGTCATCAATTTCAGCATGCTTACTAAGTTCCTACTATTCTTCTTGTTTCTCCTTCGGCTTCATCTCCCCATAATGTTCTAGCAAGACCGAAGTCTGATATTTTAGGATTCATATTTTCGTCTAGAAGAATATTGCTGGTCTTGAGATCTCTGTGGATAATCCTTAATCTAGAGTCTTCATGAAGATAGAGTAGTCCTCGAGCAATCCCTCAAATAACTTGGAATCGTTGAGTCCAATTCAGTAATCTTTTTCTTGTTTGATCTGATAATAAAATGTTTTCGGCTTAGTTAGAAGAAGAAACAGATTGATCAAGGTACATAAAATCAAAACAAGTGATATATAGGATAAAATCTCAAACCAAAAATGAAGTAGTCCAGGCTTCTGTTGATCATGAATTCATATATCAAGAGTTTCTCATCGTTTTGAATGCAACAACCAAGTAGCTTTACTAGATTTCGATGCTGAAGATTGGCAATTAGCTTAACTTCATTTATGAACTCATTTGGTCCTTGTCCTGAAGTATTGCAAAGCCTCTTCACAGCTATATCTTGTCCATTTTCCAGTTTACCCTAACAATCATTATTTGGAAAGTAAGAGAAGCTAATGAGAACAATTTAGATTAGCTTCTAGCTGGTACAAGTTTTTCAGTTATCAACCTGTTAAAAAGCTCTTAAAAGTTTATAGGTGTTATGGATAAGTTAAATAAAATAGCTTATAAAAAATAGTGGTGCAGAAGTTAATTTTGAACTTATACAAGTTTACTAGTTCGAATTAGAATAATCGTGGTTACCATAAAACTATCCTAACTTTTTCTTTTCTACAAGTACTTGTATAAAACTATACCAACATTACATTACTTCGCACAAACAACATGGTTACCAAAAATAAATAAATAAATAGACGCATTATACCTTGTAAACCAGTCCAAATCCTCCTTGCCCCAATTTATTATCAATCGAGAAGTTATCGGTTGCAATAGCTATAGTTGATAATTCAAATATTGGTATGTCAATGTCTTCATTCTTTTTGCTGTCTGTGTGATTGTTCAAGCTAAATACTTGATTCTGCTCTGAAAGGATAGAAGAATGATTAACAATCCACCAACCATAAAATTATATTAGAACTTTTTTTGCACTTGACCCTCCAATAATTATTTCAGTTAGGATACAAATTCAGATTCTCATGAACGATTTTAACTGAAACTCATTAACCATTTAAGACCAACCACGTAGTTCGTTATACCAGAGACAATTGTCGAACAATCATTTATGCATACACAAAATAAATCAGTTTAAAATAACTGAAAGATTACCAAGATTCTCTAGTTTCTTCCTCCTATTGCGGTGTATAGCAACTCCTAGTATGACTATGATCGCAATAAACACGATACAGCCTACTAGAATTCCTGCAAGTTTCTTCTTGTCCAAGCCCGTCCTATGGTCTGATAGGTTAAAAGAACTGTGTTAGTCGACACACGAAAGTTTTGAGCTGCTCAGAAATCCAATAGTTAACATCAAAAAGCACTTCACAATCAAAAATTTATAATAATAATAATTACATGCAGCCATGGATTTCTCAGTAAAATAAATAGTATTGAACAAATTAAGGCTTAGAATAAGTTCAATGAATACAGAAATTGGTCCTCAAAATTGTGAGTATCAGTAAATATAATCTCTGAATTTTGCAAATTAACAAATAGATCCTTAAAAATATAAAGTGTCAGTCAAAATGGTCAATTCATTAACTTCGGTGCCACCGCAAATAAACATTTCATGTTCTATGTGGATTTCACATCAATGCCACATCAATTTAATATTAAATGGTATAAAGTATAAGCAGTTTAATACCTAATTCTGAAGCTGCAACTCTTATGTAAAGTTCTTGTCCTCCAGAGGGTAACTTTCTGACATCCAAAATGTCATCAAACCAAAGCAAGCAGCCACTTCCACCATCTCTGATATCTAAATTTGCATATGCTGTACAAGAACAGTTTCCAATACAGAATCTCTCACATTCTTCAAGGCTCATGCTCTTATTAAACCAAGATTTTGATGTATCGGGCAACTTCATTCTTGTATGCTTTAAAAAACCATCCCTGTTGTCACAATCTAACTTCACTTTCCTAACACAACCACCCGACCAATTTTGTGAACTCCAGTTTGTTTGAGATTTTGGAACGAAACCTTCAAGACATTCACATACTGGCGAGTTATCAATATCACAGCTTGAATTTGCACCGCAGATAGCATAATTATCGCACTGATCCGAAGGACCAACAAAGACAAGTTGCCAACTCTTTGTCTGATCGGACAACATGTAACGCGATACTTGACCGTTTGGAGTTAGCATGTACCTTGAAACAAAGAATTTGTCCAAAAGTTCATATCCATAAGAAACTTCCTTATCAGTAATCACAAATGAAATATTGAAGGATTTGTAAAGCGTTTCAGAAGAGACTCCAGACAAAATATTTCCATTCCATGAACCTGCTCTAAATAATAATGTGTTTTCTTTTGTAATCACTACTTGAGGATAACCATTAGTATCTATATGATATGAATACAAACCAGTAGCAGGATCTTGAGTGTCTCTCCAAGATACCAAACTTGTATAATTTCCAGTTAATAAGTTACTTCTAATTCTCATACCTGGAATCAAAGTATCACTAGGAAGATCAAAACTTTGCCACAAAAAACTATCTTGGTTGGTTTCATCTTCCACAACAAGGTTTCCATTTTCCAAGAGTTTCACAATTGGTTTTGTTACTGCTTTTGATGTATTAGAGGACCATATCATAGCCCCTTTGGAATCGACAATAACAAGAGTTCCTTTATCTGTGAGATTCAAAACTCCTGATGAGTTTCCTAGTGGAACATCTCTATTTGCTATCCACACAGGAGTTTTTGGTGAAATATCTTTGTACCATATACCAAAATATTGAATATTTGAATCTCCAAAGTTGAAGAATCCTGCTTCAAAAGTTTCATCTGTAGAGATTAAAGTCTCATTATGTTTGAGAGATTGTCCTGGAGCAATTGTTTCTAAGGTATTGGAGGTTGGTATGAAGTGGAAGACAAGGAAGCAATAAACTAGCACCTTGAAGCTTTCCATTCATTAGTTCTTGGTTAAAAAGTTAGTCTCAAAATTCCTATACATGTTGGCGTTTTTGACTATAAATTATAAGCCAAAATCATCAAGAGTTGGTTCTGTAATTGAATTAATTGACAGGTTATCTTCAAGAGGGTCAGAGCATATGTATCTAAATTAGAGGTCAAACAAAGTTTCATATTTTTCAATATAATACAACAACATTAACTTCTAGCCATAAAGAAAAATCATACTTCCTCTTAGCTTACTTCCTCCCATCTTTATTATAAGATAAGATGAAAAAATAAAATAAAAAATATCAAAATCAATAGAATTTATTGCAATTTTTAAACACTTTAACACATATATCCTTATAGAAAATTATGATACATTAAATATATCCATTAATATAAAAAATACATTAAATGAGGGGTAAAAAAGTCTTTTAAGTAATAACTACATTTTAAAAGTTGTGATATTTTCTTATAAACATGATTATTTTTTATTTTTTTGCTTAAATACAGTTTTACTCCCCTTATTTTGGCTTAATTTGGATTTCACCCCCTATTTTAAAACTTGAAATTTTACCCCCTATTTTATATTTTTCAGAATTTTGCCCGCCCTCCAATAATATAATATATTCCACATCAACGAAAACAAACTTAAAACAGAGGGAGTAAAATCAAAATTAAGCTAAAATGGAGAGGTAAAACAAGGGTTATAAAACTTTTCACATATGTTAAAAAATGTTTGTAGTGTAATTAATGTGCGTGTCCTTTACGTTCTCTAATTTAATTTTTCATCTTTCAAAACAAGTGGGAAAAATTATTCAAGTTTTAAAATAGGGGTTAGCCAAATAATATATCAATGGTAGCTACATGCAAACATATACTAAATTATTCAAGATTTTTTTTCTTTTGGGGTAGCCAATGCTACCCCATTGATATGAAACCAACCGCCCCTGGCAGGAAGTCTAACCTTTAACTCAAGTTCTGTTTTTAATGTTATCTCAATTGCTATTGAATTTTTTATTTTCTTTTGTGGTCATGCATGATAAATACTATATCTATACTATAAATAAAGAAAATATATAGCCTCAAAATACATGAGTTTGAGCTGACTTTTTTATTACTTATTTTACCCTTTATTTAAACTATTTTATCCTTTAATAATACTCCCTCCGTCCCGGATTAACTGAGTCATTTGCTCATTTCACACATATAAAGAAAAATGTATAAATGGAGGAAAGAGAAAAATGGTTTTAAGTACTCTTGTTAAGTATTGGTGCATTCTCCACTATCGTAGATGCAAAGTGGAATATATTGAATTAAGAGTGATGAAAGTAGTATTAATTAAAGTTGTAAAGGGAAAAAAGTAATTAATATTGTATTGAAAAGTGAAATGACTCAGTTACTTTGGGATACTTTTTTTACAATTATGGGACGGAGGGAGTAATATTTTTAAGGGTTAAATCAGTTTTTCGTCCCTATAAATATTGTGAATTTTGATTTTAGTCCTTAAAAAATTAAATTGAATGTTTTCATCCTCACAAAAAATTTTATTTTGTTTTTGGTCCCTAATGAATATAATTTTGACATGTTTTTGAATTTTTTGAACACAATAAGAATATACAAAGGTTGAACATAATAAACGAACATAATATAGATACAATTTGAACATAAAAGAGTTATAATCTCGATATTTACATGAACATAAATTGGGCTTTAAGGACAAAAAACAAAATAAACTTTTTTATGAGGATGAAAACATTCAGTTTAATTTTTTAGGGACGAAAATCAAAATTCGCTATATTTATAGGGACGAAAAACTTATTTAACCCTTTTTTAATTTTAATTATAAAAATTAAATCCTATTAAAATATGAAATATCTCACTACAATATCATCAATATTATCAATCCTATCCAATTATACCCTTAATCAAATTTTCATATATTATTGTTATATTATTGGTGGTATTAAAAAAGATAAGGATTTATATTATATTTGTTAAATTATTGTTGTTATTGAAAAAAATAAACATGATTTTTTGGATTTGTTACAATTTGGAAGTCACAAATATTTGTACTTATACTTAATTTTAATCAAAGTCAAAATCAAAATTTCATACAAAATACCGTTTATAATTTACACGCATTAGCGCAATAAAAAGAGCGGAAAGACGGAGTGTTTGTCTTTTCGCTAATGTTTATAATAGGAATGCATCCTTTCCTCAAAAAAATAAAAAATAATAGGAATACATCCTATCATGTAATATGAGAATCCATTGAAATTGCCACAATTGCAAATGAGAGAGATTTTTTTTAGTAAAAAAATGAATTTTAATGGTTGAGATCTAAACTGATGAGAAAAAAATCGAGAGAATCCTCTTCCATTTAAAATATACTTGTAATCAACGACTACATAGACATACCTTTTACGATAAAAAAATAACACACGACTTATGAAAATCAAATAAAAAAATCAAATCACGCTGAGTTCAAAGTTCGGTCTTGATGAATTAAGTTGAGCAACCATCTATGTCTAATTTGTCATATTATATGTTTATAATTAAATGGGATGATAATGACATTATGGGTGATAAGGTGAAGAGAGGTTGCACTCGTAGACCTCGGTGGTTGATAAATGGTTTCCGTCAGGCCGTTCTTGATTCAAGTTTGTTAGATGTCCCAGTTGAGAGGTATCCATTTACTTGGTTCAAGAGTTTAGGTACACCTCGAGCAGTGGAAGAATGGTTAGATAGAGCACTTGCAAATAATGCCTGGTTTAATTTATTTCCTTATGCTAATCTTGAAAATCTTGTGGCATCGACATCAGATCATTACCCCATTCTTCTAAATCGCAGCCCTATATCTCGACCTCATCTCCGTCACCGTAATTTTTGTTATGAGAATGCGTGGCACATTGAACCAGGATTTCGTGAACTTGTTACTGATTCTTGGCATATGTATGAACATGAGAACATCATTCCTAAACTTGCATCATGCGTAGAGGACGTTAGTTCTTGGAGCAAGGATCATTGCCGTAAGTTAAAAATTGATATAGCATATTGTCGTTGTGAGATGCATAATATTTGGCTCAATGGTGCAGGTGACAGTCAGACCCAATTGTTAGAGGCAAGAAAACGTATGAACAGGTTGCTGGCTCAAGATGATGCTTATTGGCGACAAAGGGCAAAGGCTCATTGGTATCGTGATGGTGACTGTAACACAAAGTTCTTTCATGCTTCTGCAAAGATTATTTCTCTTGAAGATGATGAAGGAAATAAAGTAACAAATGATCAAGGTATGCGAGAAATTGAAAAAATTATTTTCTTGAGCTTTTTCAGCAAAAGACTAGTGTTGTTGCCCTTGTTTTAGATGCCATTCGGCATGTTGTTTCTGTACAAGATAATATGAGTCTTACAGCTCCTTTTACTAAGGAGGAGTTCTGGATTGCGATGTTCTCAATGCATCCGGATAAATGTTCGGGTCCTGATGGTTACAGTCCTGGTTTTTATCAACACTTTTGGAGCCTTTGCAGTGATGATATTTTCAAAGATTGTTGTACTTGGCTAGACACGGGGCAATTTCCGGCTGAGTTGAATATGACAAACATTGCGCTTATTCCCAAAGGTAATGCTCAACATAGTATGAAGGATTGGCGCCCTTTTGCTCTTTGTAATGTTCTTTATAAACTTATTTCTAAAGTGCTTGCAAATAGATTGAAAGTTGTCCTACCTCATTGTATTTCCGATTCTCAGTCAGCTTTTGTTTCGGGTCGCTCTATACTTGATAATGCAATGGTTGATACTGAGGTGATTGACTTTATGAAAACTATGACCCGGGGGAATGAGGGGTATGTAGCACTTAAGTTGGATATAAGCAAGGCATATGACCGTATGGATTGGGACTATCTCCGCCAAGTCATGGCTAAAATGGGGTTTGATCACAAATGGATCCATTGGATGAGTTTAATTTATGTGTTGAATCAGTGGATTATTTTGTCCTGGTTAATGGTGAAACTATCGGTCCTATTATCTCGGGGCGTGGACTCAGGTAAGGGGACCCCTTATGACCGTACTTATTTATTATGTGTGTGGAGGGATTGTCTTATCTTATTCGTGATGCAGAGGAAAATAATAGTATTATTGGCACCCGTGTTTGTAGAAGCGCTTCTCCGGTTTCTCACCTTCTCTTTGACGACAACTGTTTTCTCTTTTTTAGAGGAAGAGGACCAAGCACGGGTAATGAAGAATATTTTATTGATGTATGAAGCAGCATCTGGTCAATCTATTAGTTTGCCGAAATCTGAAATTTTCTATAGTCAGAATGTAGAGAGTGCTCGGAAGAGTTCAATCACTAATATTTTAGGGGTTCAATCAGTTCTTGGCACCGGAAAATATTTAGGTTTATCATCTATGATAGGTCATGATCGAACATCGAATTTTGCTTATATTAAGGACAGGGTTTGGCAAAAAATTAATTCTTGGAGTAGCAAATGTTTGTCGAAGGCAGGGCGTGAGGTTATGACCAAGTCTGTTTTGCAAGCTATTCTGTCTTATGTCTTGAGTATTTTTCAATTGCCTTCCACCTTAATAAATTCTATTGAAAAAATGATGAATTGTTTCTGGTGGGGTAAAGGTTGTACGACTCATCGTGGAATCAATTGGTTGAGTTGGGAAAATCTGTCGATGCATAAATCTCAAGGAGGTATGGGTTTTAAAGACCTTTCGGCTTTCAATTTGGCCATGTTAGGTAAGCAAGGGTGGAAGTTTCAAACTGAACCGGAGTCTCTTGTTTCTCATATTTTTAAGGCGCGCTACTTCCCCAAAAAAACATACCTCACGGCCACCATTGGTCATAACCCGAGTTATGTGTGGCTCAACATTCTTCATGCCCGTTTTATTGTTCGTGGTGGCGCTCGATGGAGTATTGCCGCTGGTACTTGTATTCCTATCCTTGGTTGCATAATGGTGAGCGTATTGACGATAATATTTCCGAAGCTCATTTTGTTCGTAATGCTTCGATAAACTGTCTTTTGGATCCTTATGTTAAAAGTTGGAATGAACCTGTTGTTCGACAAGTCTTTAGTGAGGATTTAGCTTCTAAAATTCTCAACACGCCTCTGTTTGAGTTGGTTCAACATGATAGGTTGATTTGGAAAGCTGAAAATAATGGTCGTTATTCGGTGCGTAATGCCTACCGGTCGTGTGTCACTGAACTAGTAGATTTATCGCATCTTCACCATCCGGGGTATTGGTCGGGAATTTGGAAGCTCAAATCTCCGCCAAAGGTTAAGAATTTGATATGGCAGATGTGTCGAGGCTGCTTGCCAACCCGTCTTCAACTTCTTGATAAAGGCGTTCAATGTCCTACTCAGTGTGTTAGTTGTGACTCTAATCATGAGGATTTAGCTCACATATTTTTTTAATGTCCTTTTGCTGTACAAGTGTTAGCCTGTATTTTCAGAAATTAGATTTAAATGTAGTCAGACTAAGGTTGACTTTATACTTGAAGGAATAAATGTTATTATTCTTAGACACTTAGTCGAAATTAGGTTTGTTGAGAAGCATTCGGAACACGTGTCTTGGTTCGACAGGCAAAGTGCATCGAAAACGGTTTTGTTTTAGATAGAATCGATCCAACGGATATCTCCAGGGAGCGTGTGTTTGAAATTTGAATCAAACAGATATCTATTGTTCGATGGTAGCATTTGTAGTTTCAAAATTCTATGTAGGTAGTTATTTTCTATCAGTATAAATAGTAGCATCTCACAAGAGAAAGAGGTCACAATCCAATCATACAAAAAACTTACACTCAAACTATCCGCATTCAAGAGAGAAATGAGTCACAAGTTGCAATGTATGAATCTGTGTACCAATTTACATTCAATCAATGCAATTTAAGTTTATTTTCTTAAGTATCTTTGCAATTTACTTGTTTATTTCAAGCAATACTTTTCACTCATATTTCGAAGGTGACTTCGATTGATTTAACTAAGTTAAATTTGATAACCATTTTCAATATCTTCTTATACTTTTGAAGAATAATCATGAATTTCTGGGAAAGTAAAAGCACAATATGTCCTTAAGATTTACTGGTTGATCTTGCAAGTAATTATTTTTAAACCAACGGTTGTTTACCAAAAATCAGTGTAAACAACAAGTTTGGTCTATGGCGGGTATGGGGCATGAAATTCAGAATGCAGTGGTAACGTCTCCTTCGGCTTTTGAAGTTATTTTCTCTTTGTTGCACTCTTTATTTGTCACGCTCTCACAATGAATGGCTGCACTACTTTGGAGCTTGTGGAAACATAGGATTGTCAAAGTGTGGGAAGACATATCAGAGACTTGTGTTCTTACTAAAGCAGCAGCTGCTGCTCACACACAACCAGCTGCGACTTCTTTTGTTATCACTACATCAGCTGATGTTCAGGCACTTCCAGCTGGTGCGGCTGCTGTTCTGGTGCGTCGGAAGGCTCCCACGCAAGGTCGCATGAAACATAACATTGGCGCCGCGTTTTCCGACCTTCGTAATAGAACTGGTGTCAGTATATGTCTCTGTGACGAAGGTGGTGTGTCTATCCTAGCCAAAACAATAAGCTTTGTTGGTGTTTACTCAGTTGATATTGGCGAAGTCTTGGGTCTCTATCATGCCTTGCAATGGATGAGTGACATGCAACTCGACAATATCGATTTTGAAGTTGATTCCAAAAGCAAAAGAGATGCGATTTACTCAGGCAGGGAAGACATTTCTGAATTAGACAATATTACCACAACTTCCTGGGCTCTACTTTCCTCCATGTTCAACAACTCTCGGGTGGAGTTTGCTAAGCGACAAGCAAACGTGGTTGCTCATTGATGTAGTATCAAAAGTAAGTATTTATGTTATCGTCTCCACAGAGACTGGTGCGATATTCTAAGTTGTTCAACAATCAGAGTCGTTTTGAGCTAGGGTTTTCCGATGGTTTTGTTTCATGAACTAATGAACTACGAAATGGTAAAAGGTATGAGAGTTAACAGGGAAATGATTGTGCTGGGATTAAACTTCATCAACCTACTTGTACGTATTCTCGGATTTGGGTTGCGGATTCTAATTATCAATCGATATTATCACATATTGCTCAACAACATCATTCGTGTCCAAATGATATCGTGATTTCTATTGGATCGTTTAATTGTCGATGTCTCACACTATTAAACGGTCCAGTAGTCGATTGTATCGTCGATGTCTCGCACTATACAATGATACAAAAGCTTTTAAGTTCCAATATTCAAAGTGATTACCAACCTAAGTTCCATGTCTAGAACAAAAGTATTGATAGAAGATTATTCTAAACTACATTCAAAAGGTATTTTTCAATCACAATTCAAATCCATAAGATCAAAACATAGAAAGAAGTAATAATATCAATATCATAAGATAAATTAGAATCACACAACATCCCAATCAAAGGGAATACATACTAATAGAGTTAACTACACTTAATCCCAACAAAAAGAGTTTAGTTACTCATTGTCATGGTAACCTTACAAGAAGAAAGGAAGAGATGGAATGGAACCAAGTCATGATTTCTCACTGATCTTGTGTCTTCCTTCAATCCTTGTGCTCCTTGCTCTTTAGAGTTTCTCTGGTTTTTCCCCTGTTTCTCTCCTAAAGTGGCCTCTAATAATCTAGTATCATCTGTCTTTGATCTGTTTGAAAGACCTTTTATACTTTTTTCTTTGACTCAACTCGCCTCGCGAGTAGGTGTGCTCACCATGGCGAGTTGAGCTTTCTTCCCCAGTGGGTTTCTGTCACGTCAGCTCTGAGGGGTTAGGCCGCCTTAACTCGCCTCCCGAGTAAATATGCTCGCCATGGCGAATTGTGCTCGTCCTGCACTCGCCATGGCACATGGGAGGCGAGTAACTATGCCTTCATGCCTTTGCTTGCTTTTGTTACTCGCCATTGCGAGTTGGAGACGAGTAACTTCAACTTTCTGCCTCAGCTCGCCTTTGAGCTCGCCGTGGCGAGTTGACCTTTGCATTTCTTCATGTTTTGTTGCTTCTAAAGTGTCCAGGCGTGCATTTTCCTACAAAGAGTTGGCATTAGATGTGAAAAGCATAATTGAATGATTCTTCAGTATTTGTGAGCTTTTCGCAAGATAACTTGCAAACCAAGTAATCAAAGTGCCTAA
>Ga0228711_1003703_pt1 | contig 23733 bp, 8 predicted proteins | sample MedpolnodulmetaG_2_FD_177996 | JGI IMG/M metagenome (GOLD analysis project Ga0228711, IMG submission 177996) | Root nodule microbial communities from Medicago polymorpha collected in Santa Monica, California, United States - brown nodules | ecosystem: Host-associated > Plants > Roots > Nodule...
TTTAACAATATTAATTTATTTAAAGGTATAACTGGAATATGAAAATTCAACTGAAAAAAATCTTGTATAACTTTTATATACTCTTATAGATAAGAGAATTAATGTCTTATATTACTGTTTGAAAAATTATAAAATTAGATTTTTAGAAATAATTTTAGAGATACAATGGGTTGAAAAAATAATTTTTAAAAATCCAAAGAAAAAATCATGTTTAGACGAAAAATTTAAACTTTTTTGAGCCCTGTTCGAATAGAGTTGGGTCTATACATGTTCCAGTTTTCTCATATTCACCAAATGCACCATGTAAAACTCAAAACACTATGTCCACTAGAGAGTGCCGTATACATGAACCAAGAACAAAAATTATCTTCAAAGCAAGGCCTAAATCTCTCCACAAACTCCCTACAACCACACCTGCAAAATTATGCAGGTACTTTATAAGATCCAATAAAGCCTTCTGCACAAAACCAAGGCTATAATTCTCATTGTTTTTAACTCATCTAATGCAAGAATAAGTCGTATCACAATCGCTAGATTTTGTGGATATATAATAATATTGTTCCGATTAATGATCTATCAAATTTAGATTTTGGTTGATGCAATGTGTTTTCATCAGCATGTGTGAAACAGAACTTGCCACGGTGTTGTGGTGGTTGGATATGGAGCCAACAAATGGTACCGATTAATGAATACCGAGAAGCTCGTGGGGTCAGAATGGTTATAAATGGAAAAGAATGTGTTAAAAGAATGGTAAGTGTGGGATAACAATCTATGTAGCCATTATATTCTATCAAGAAAAGTCAGAACCCTCCAAACCCCTTCCCCTCCATCACTCTTTTAATCTGGTCATTTTCATCCTTCAACGTTATCATCTCAATAAGTTGACATATCATTAGCTCATGAGGCAAGGATTACAAAACATTTGCGACATGTCATTTAAAACAAACAGAAAATTGACCATAGTTAAGGTTAGGGATGAATTTGACAAACGGAAGTTTCACTTAGGAGGTTTTTGATGTTTTTAAATTTTGATTGGTCCAGGACTATTATAACAACGATTGACACTTTTCGAGACTGAAGTGGTTGTTTACTCAATAAGAGAGTGGGTGTTAACTAGAAATGAGTGTTGATAATACTTCTATTTGCATTATGCTCTGATGATGCAACTTATTGCCGACACAGCTTATACATGCTTTTTCTCATCACAAAATATCTCATTTAATTTGAACAAGGGAGTTCCTTTTTTACCTCACAAATCCTTAATGTTACTGTTGGAACACTACAACAGTTACAATACTTTTTCTCCAATTCTTACTCATGGAAACCACGTAACCAGGTCAAACAATTATAACCTGGTTGGTGTCCTTGGTGTAAAACTATGATTTGAACCCCTTGAGCTAGTGGTCAGCGGTTCAATATTACACCTCTTTAGATAGGCGAGGCCTCTTTTGTGCTACCTAACCACTAAAAGTTCTCAACTATGAAGCACGGATATAGACACGTACACCGGACACGACACGGACACTGACACGCCGACACAGTTAATAATTTGAAAAATCACATAATTCAGTGTAATTACAAGTGTTGGTGTCGTGTCGGTGTTGGACACGTAGGAGTGTTCGTGCTTCATAGGTTCTCAAATATAAGAAAATCTATAAGTAATTACAGGAGAAACAATACTCAAGTAACAACTATGATGAGAATATGTTTCTGTACTGTCTAAATTGATGTATATCATGAACTAAACTACAACCAATGAAAAAGAAGTAAGATAAAAAAATTCTGAAATTAATATAAGGCTTTTATAAGAAGGATGATGCAGAGACTTGAATGCATGGTATGTCACTCAATTCTAATTTTTCTACATTGTCCCTCCAAACAATTCTACACGAGACTTGAATGTTTTCTTTAAGAATGTCTCATCAATAGTGTCAAAATTGAATTTCTCACCTTAATACTGATTTTTTATTCTTTGTTGGACAATTCCACAATGAGAAGATGAAACCATGGTAATAAAAGATTGGAAATGCAATGGCAATACAAGCGAAGTGACCTACATACCTAATATGTTCCTGCATGAAAGAAAATTCTCACCTTAATACCTCATTTCCTTCTGTTTCATCTTTATGTGTCTCACATCGACTGTGAATAGACTAAATGTTATATACACGAGAGAAGTGACCTACATACCTAATGCATTGCCTTAAGCTTTTGTTGAAAAATGTGGCATCTCTCTCTTGTAGTCCTTGAAGGAAAGCAACAGTGTACTAATTAAACGTTAAGGTCCCTTACGAGAGTTTGACACCACATGTCCTCCATTCCTTGTCAATGTGGGACTAACCAAGCACGGATCCAAGGCAATGCAAAATTATAAATTTCAATTTATAGCATTTGTTTGGCTGCACTTTTCATCTCTAGATGGACATTTCACTGAAGAAAAGTTAGGAAGCATTTTTTTAGTTAATTGTTGAGGAAATGGAAATGATTCTATTAAGTAAATTATTGATCTTCAAGTAAAGTGTCTTAATGTGGAACTTGGCTTATAAGGTGTGGATTGTCTCCTTTATATAAACTTTTATCAAGAGTCTTATCTATCCGATATGGGACTTGGGTTTTTCCCAATAAAAATGGAACCAAAACCAAAAGGAAATTAGTGAGGGAAATATTGTAAATAAGATGGTGAAAGGGAGTAAGGTGCTCAATGGATTTTAGTGTGGTCTGGTGCCTTATACAGGGAGGAAATATGCTTGTTCATTCAGCACAGGTTGGTTATTCGAGATATTTTTTCATTTCTTTTTTTCAAAAATACAAAACTAGTCTTTGAAATATCATATTATTCGTCTTTCCGTGGTAATTTCAACAAGTTTTTATGTTTTTGGAAAATTTTAAATGACTTGACCCCAAAAAAATTAAATTCAATAATTATTAATTTCTTTTCTCCCCTCAGTAAGTATTTATTTATTAAATAATTATTTATTTTAAATTGATGTTATTGTTAACATTTACTGTTGAAAAAGGAGAAAATAAATCAATACCTTTTTTTATAAGGTGAGAAGACGATATTAATGATGTTGGTAGGCCAACTAGGAGAGATATTCAATGTGGCATTATACGAAAGAAAAATGATATTTGTACGATCATACAATTTTTTAGAGAACTCTCTCATATATTTACATTGTATTCATACTTTCTTTATTAATTCTTTCTATATCTTTGGTTGTCACAGAAATTGTTCTAAAAATAATTGTTCAAATAATTTACCGCTATGTCAATCCTTGTGTCTCATAATAATTTACCCTCATTCTAAGGCTATGGTTTAAAAAAATAATTTGATCTCACAATTTTTCACAATATATTTTTAGACGAATGATAAATTAGTTCATTTGTAATTACTACCGAATGAACAATTTGTTCTCATATGAAAATGCTAAGGATTTCGAGTTCTTCATCGTCATTTAAGGAGAGTTGATGGAGAGCCATGGAGAGGAAGAGTGATTCAATGGTAGGAAGAGAGTATAAGGTAGACTTCTCACAAGGAGAGATGCAATGGGTTGAAAAAACTGCGCTAACAGATTCCGAACAACCCATCCGACCAGACCGATACCCGCCTAAACCGAGACCTGCACAAACCGAGTTAATTTGTGGGCGGAAGTGTGTATTGAAATGAGAGGCTCACCAAGGGAGAATAAATGGTGGATAAAAATCAGTCTCGTATAGGGCTCGTGCTAGCGTGGATGAGCAAATGATATCTCTCATGTGCGCAAGTTTAATGTTGTAATTACAAATTTACAATTGCTGGATTGTGACGGTGTATGGGTTACTTTGGACACCTGATTTGCCTCTAACACGCAACACAACATCACACTAATTGGAAGCATATGTTATTGCTGGTATCATATTAATTACAAAACCAGAGAAAGTAAGAGTGGTGGGAGAACGAATCGAAAACAAATGTAAAAAGAGAAAGGGTTTAAACAAAAAAACTCCAAATGAAATCTTGTACCGTATCTTCATCATTTAAATCTACCTCAAGCCCGTGGTCGACATGCACATCTTTTAAGAGGGAATGTAATGAATTAAATTGAACTTCTATGTTGCTATTATTTTTAAAAGTTTTTTAGTGGTGTTTTTTTATTGAAGATGGTGATGTTCTTGACTTTTGAATGTAATGTTCTTGTTAAAAACATTTTAAAGATTTGATAATTATGTGCTTGCTGCTGAGAATTTGGTTTCTAAATATTTAGTTTTTAACTATGCTGAACATGATCTTGTTAGAATGGAAGTATAAAAGAGATGATACAGTGAATAAAAATGATTTAATGCAGATAGTCCACGATAATGTCATATAGTCATCTTCATCGAACGATACAAAAAATTTGCACCCGGTGAGAGATATGAGGCACTTTCTCACTGTAGACTGAGACCTCGTATAGATCCAAGTTTGGATTTATGACAAAATCAAGAATTAAAAAATCCTGCATTAAATCATAAATCCTTTTGACATAGAGTAGATTCTGAAATTAGAATCTTTGTGAGATGAGCCAAGACTCAGTGCTTGTAATCATCTCCCTATATTTTTTAACCTCTCAAATCACGGAGCTACCTTCGGCCACCATATCGACTTGGCCACCTGCGGCCGCTGGCCACCATCAACCACATTCACATTATAAAAAGTTGGCATGCCCAACAAAGTTGAGAGAGCATATCATCTGCCATAAACAAAAGTGCCTCAGTTGCTGCCAACATATCAAACAGGCAATGGAATTGAGGGAAAAGACAATGTAGATTTTGTACATCCACCTTAAAGAAATTGAATACATCACTTTTTCAATGCAATATTTTTATGTTTGGTTCCGTCTTAAAACTCTTGTTAGCATTTGCCTATGTAGCCCGTTTACTAATCAAACTTTACACGAGGTTGGTAGTAGAATCATGCATTTCCTGAGTATAGCACAAGTGTATTTTACTTTTAACATAAAAAGAATGCAACTTAACAGCAGTCTTCAACACTACAAACAGGTTTAGCTCACACTTGATCGTTCTACTTGCACTAAAATTGCTTTCCAAGGACAATTTTGAAGCCTTTAACAATATTCGTAAAATCATCAAACCTAATAAACAACATCCTAAGTCTGGGAAACTTCACCAAATACAGCAGGTGAGTTAAACACATTAAACCCAAGCATAAGAGGCAAACCAAGTGAACTCAAAGGAAACTTGGTCACTGTCTTCTATGTGGAGGGGTAGGCACCACTAGCAAAAGGGTTGATGTTCTTATCCCATACTTCTTGAGAGATCTTGTTGATCTAGTGACTTCTTCCATAGCACACTTGGGATTCACCTGATGCTAAGCTTGATAAGCCTCTTTCAACAAGGCCTCATCACCCCTCTTTCACAATCAAATAAGTAGCTCTATGCACTATTTCCATGCTTCATTCCTTAGGTAATAAAACGTTTGTATTCACAGACAGATCATTCTATTGTAAAACTTGATCATTTCATCAATGAAAATAAAAATATTATTTAGAAACTATATATATCATATATATCTAGCACATTAAATTGAATTGTGTTAGTTCCTAGAGCTAGAAATAGCTTATTTTTAGAATATAGCTTGTTTGATCTATACACTCGTGGTCCCTTTTATTTTTAGACATGTTTTCTTCTATGAATCTATTTTTTCTTACGAAGAATCTAATGTCGACAGTGTTTCTGTTTTTCAACAAGACCAACCAAAAAAATTATTCGATACTTCCTATATAATTCTTGCAACTTCTAATAATGTAATACTGATCAACAACTTTCTCCTCTCAACCTGCTACTTCATCTCCTAACTTTGTTGAAGAACGATCTATAAGGAGGTCCAACAGTCCTAGAAATCCTCCGGCTTATTTGAAATTTTTCATTGTAAAACTGTCTTAAAATGCACTTGCTGCAAAGCTTGCTCCTACACCTATGAAAAAAGGAACTAGCTTGTCCAAAACAGAGGTACTCTCTCCATGATCCTGAAGCACATTGCAGGCTCAGTGGGAAATTAAAAAACCTAACCTGCTATGTGGTTCAACAACTTAGTCAACTCATGCAACAACCTAGATCCTTATATTTTCCACAACTTTCTAACCAAGCTAAGATTAACTACAATTTACTCAAAAACTTGTAACTAAATTTTGTTCAATTGGTTAATTATGTTAGTTTAGCTTTGTTGGTTGGTTAGCCCCCCTTTCCTTCCTAGTATATATTATTGTAACACATAATCTTTTCATCAATGAAAGTAAAGAGATTATTCTGAATAAACCCAAACTATATCAACAGTAAAAGAGACTGCATATTTTGTATATCCCACCTTGGCCAAACAAACTCTATATTTTCCTTAAAGACCCACTAAAAAAATTAAAGGAAACAAAAGTCAAGCATTCAATTATACGTTCTGCACTTTGCAGTTTTAAAATGCCAATCTATATTATTAAATGAATCGATGTTGTCATGCTCAATTACAATGTCAAATAATTCGACCAAGAATCAATCATGTACTAAGATCAATGATGATGTTAATAATCAACTAATCATATAAGCAGCTCCAGATTCTAATCACTAAACAATGAACTATAAAACCTAAGTAAAGGAACCAAATACCTCCAATTCCAAAGCACAAGTATGAGAAACCTTTATTGCAACATCTGCCTTAATAATCTAAACAATTTCAAAGTTGCTTCTAACACATTAGTTAAAAGCCGCAGTGATTGTTGCACAATGTGCCTGAATGTTGTAAATACCATTGTATCGAATTCAATTCCAACTGATAACAAAAAAGCCATTGAGCCTAAGCCTTGACTTCCACTTGCCTAGGTCTACCATCTTGATTATTAAGCAACAATCCAAACCCTTCTTCCACCTTCCCAACATCCACATTTTCCTTATTCATCTGATTATATAAAGGATTTGATGTCAATATCCTCACCCCATAACGGTCAATCTCCAAAACCTCAGGCAAACCACCACCGCATCCTTTCGACATACCAACATCGATCCTAATCGCCTTATTTTCGCAGACACCATTAATCCCTTCCTTCTGAATCGTATGCCCCATAATCATCCTCTTAACACCAGGAATCGTCGACAAAACATGCTCAAGACTCGAACAATCACAACTCCCATCTGAAAATTTTCTAAGCCAAACAAGTGCATTCCTTCCCCGACAATAAGGCGGCGAAAACCGATTACCAAACAAACCCTTATACCAATCACTAACCTCGCCATTAATCTTCTCCAACCCATAATCAACATGTTCTTTCAACAAACCACCATGAACAAAAATCGAGTCACCAACTACCAAAACAGTAACATTTTGTGTAAAGAACCTTCTAGAAATCGGCCCATTCGGCCTTAAAGCCGCAACCCTAGCCCTAAACCCATCATGAAACTCTTCCCTCACACCACGAAACGCCACCTGAACATTTTCTAACGGATCTACAACAGGTTCTTCCAAACCTTTACATAGATTTTTCATTTTGTTACCTTGACGGAACCATTCTAACCAAACTTTGAATTCTTCAACGCCATTTTTTGTAGCGAAACGGAAATCACCTTCAACAGAGAAAAACAAAATTTAAAAAATCAACACAATAAAACAAGAGTTAATTTTTAGGTACCGACAGTGTAAAACTTGTCTACACAATATACAATCAAAGCATGCCGTATTTGTATAGATATGTTAGTATTGAGCAATTTGATTGGATGAATGTGTAAAAAGCTTCACACTGCCAGTGTATACAAATTAAATTCTAACCAAAAAAAAATCACCTTCAGCGTTCATGATCTCGTGGTTACCATTCATGGTGATGAAATTACCACCATGAATCGCGGCTTGGCGTTTGAGCTTTTCCAATAAGTAGAGGATTTTGATTTCATCGCCACCGCGATCGAGGACATCGCCGACTTGAACGACGGTGGCAGACCCGCCGGTGTAATTACCGGAGGAGTCGATTAATCCGGCGATGGCGAGAGCTTCTTTGGATTTCTTAAGGTCGCCATGAAGGTCACCGATGGCAATCAAGCGTGACGGAGAAGGGAGACGAGTGGGGATTGGCGGTGGTGATGACGGCGGAGGTGGGAGGAAGAGGCCGCCGCTGACGGAGAAGTCGACGAATGTGTCGATGAATGAAGAGAGGAGATTGGGAATTTGATTGCAGAATGTGTTTGAGTTTTGTTTTTCGATTTCCATTTTGCTGAAATAAGCTCAAATCAATTTTATTTTTTTGCTTAAAAATCAAAAGCTGTTTGGTTTGTTTGAAAAGAATAAGTATTTTGATTTTGGTTTTGGTTTTGGTTTTGGTTTTGTAGACGAAAAGAATGTGTAGTTGAGTCAATATGAGAATATCCGGGAAATTATAAAGGTTAATTAAGTTTTTAGTGCTTATAACTGTTTACAGTTTTCTTTTAAATTTTTATAAAATAAAATCACATTTTTTATTATCCGTGACATTTTTCTTAAATATTTTAGGGATCAAAAATGTTGATGGAAATTTTTGACAGGGACTAAATATGTTAATGTAAAATTTTTATAGGGACTAAAAATGTTGATGGAAAATTTTATAGGACTAAAAAGTGTGATTTTATTTTGTAGGGACTAAAAGCAAAATTCTGAATATTTATAAAGACCATTTACTTAATTAACCAAATTATAAATTGAACTCAATTTTCCGTTACATTACGTAAAAAAAAATTAAAAAAATACTCAAGGGATCACGCAGTTTGAATAAGATTTGGGGTGACATTGTCATCAGTAATATTGATGATTTTGGTCAACCATAATATCCAAGTGTGTAAAAAAACAAAAAAAAAATTGTGAAAGAGAAAAAGATACTTGTGACATTGCGGTTGGTCAATGTCATCAACCACAATGTCGACTAAGTGTTATCCAAAATTGTACGGTCTTAAGTTTGAAGACTCGTTGGCGTCAGATATGATAAAATTAGAGACCGAAACACACAAGTTATCAGATATGCAACGTTGACGTCCAAATTATTATTGAAAGACTCGTGGATTCAATTTTTATTGTCGATTTAAGGACATCTTTAGTGGATGATATATGTAAATGTTCTTTGAGGTGCGAGACCCATCCTGATAAGCCTTCATAGCGTAACTCACCTAACCTTTACTTAAACATAAAAAAAAATGTTTTTCAAATTTTTTAAGAGTGAAAATTTTGGAATTCCTGATATTTTAAAAGCTAAAAAATTCATAATAATTTTCACATTTTAAAAAGGGAACATCCTATCCTAATCCTAATAAGTACTCGGTGACATTAGTTAAATATTCAAAAGATTAAGTGTATCATTAATAGATGCTAACTAATGCACTATCTAATTGTTTTTTAGAGACACTGTCTAACTTTTAAGATATGCTTACTTAGTCATAGCTCATAAGCATAAATAAAATTTATTTATGTACACACATAAGTAAAAAAATATAAAAGAAAAATAATTGAAAAACATGTACTTATGAAATAATTAAATGATATAAATTTTATGAGTATGTATCTAAAAAATTATTGAATTTTGTGATATTTCTCTTAATTTTTACATCAGCCGCCTTACCAAGTAGGCAAGTACATCAATCATGTGTATTTGTTTGACTTTACTATGTAGTGTACTGCAGCACTGGTGTTGCAAAGGAAGAATTTGAAAGAAAAAAAGGGTTGTTAAGAGCATTTGTTTGACCTTACGGGAATTCTGAGTTAAGATCATTTCCATTTATTATTCTCTTCATTTCATCCATTTAGAGAGGTATAGACACACAAAAATTTTGAAAAAGTAATTAATGATGGTGGGACCCACTTAATAGTAGGACCCACTATCTATTTTATGTGTCTATCTCTCTCTAAATTGCATCCTCCATTTATTATACCAAATGGAGAGGATCTTTACCCAGGAATTCGAGACTTTATAACATCGATGACTTATGTGGTTAACTAAAATACTAGACATATTAAAATATGAAAGAAAAAAAATTAATGATTGTTTTAAAAGTTTAAAATTGTAAAATTTTATGAAAATATGTATACTTAATATATTAAAAATTGAAACGTTTAGCATTTTAAAATTGCATTGAAGTAACTTTTTTAGTTGAGATCCTTGGAGTGTGTTTGAATGAAGGGTTTAGGAGGGGAAGGGAGGGTTCACTTTTCATTTTTAAATTACGGACACTATGAAATATTTTTTAAAAAGTTAACAAATTAACATGATAAACAATTATATAATACTTCAATCACACCTAATTTATTTTAGAAAAATATGTTATATAGTTCGTACTTTAAAAAAGAAAAGTAAACTCTCCCCTCCTTAAAGAGTGACTAATACGTTAACAAGACCTTTAAAATATAACCCCCTTATCAAAAGTAAAGGAGATATTATGATGAGAAAGTAATAAAAATAAGAGATATATACGAACATTAAAAATTTAGATATGCAATTGAGTTCAATTTGATTCAATTTCTAGTAAAAGAGTCCAAAAAATTTAAAAGTAAATAAAAAATCTTGGAATCTTGTACTACTTGCAATTTTTTTGGATGAACACGCCCAGTGGTAGGTGAATGGCCTCAACAGATGTACACTTCATTTGCCTTTGTAAAATCAACACTTCAATTAATTTCCAATAAAACATTCAAATCCCTTTATGGATAACAGCATGCAAGAAATTCATATCCAATTACACGTTGTGTCCCATGCATGCAAGGGAAAGGGCAGTGAAATTATGTTTTCTTTAGGCATGCAATGAAATTATGTTGGACATTGTAATAATGTATACATAAAGAAAGATGTATCCATACAAAATATTCTTTTTTTTATTTCTTATCATTACACTGAAACAATTTTAAAATTAGACCTACATTTAGTTAGGAGGCAAATATAACATGTATACATTTACTAACTGCCGCATCCACCACCCAAAGAGGGGGGTGCGGAGAGCAATACTATATAGAAAACAACATACAATTCTCTTCTTGCACATCTAGCCGTAACACACAAACTTATACATTATGATTTGAGTAGTAGAAAAATATATAGTGTACAAACAAAATACACTCCCTCATTTGTAAAGGGAACAATGTTGTCCGTCGCGGATCGCAGAAAATAGCGGTTTGTTCAAATTCCGCTACGCTACAACAAGCCACTATTTGACAACACTGAAAGGGAATCAACATACTGTACGCCCATAGCACAAACAAGCAAGGTAAAGGTTTTTTGACCATTTTTCCTGAAAACATAAACAGAATCAATGAGAAAAATTACTTTTTGTAGGTAGTTAACAAAATCAAGTATTGATTTATCAACCCTAACCTTAACATGTGTGCTTGGAAATTGAGATGTCCGAAGAGTTTCCTGAGTTTCGTCAGCAGGTCTTCGCCTGGGTTTGCTTAATATAAGAGCAGATTGATCCCATGTAGCTGCAGTTGCTGTGATCCTGTAACCATTATCCCATCGTCTATGGATTCCCTCACTAGGGTAGAGGAAATCAAGTTCAACGACCTACATATAAAAGGTGGATGATGAGAAAGCAAGGAAAAGAGACGTTAATCGAATTGCAGAAAATTTCAACCGAACTTTGTCCAGAGAAGGCAAGGAAAAAACTGTTGCTCTATTAAAAGTAACAAGAAATTCAAATTATTTAATTTCAGAAAGAAAAAAAAATTAAGCCAAGGCCTCTTAAAAAATACGGACACACTTTAAACCCAATTTGTTATATTAGTGTTATGGGACAGATTTGTAAGCTCTAATTTAATCTGATGACAACAAAACCAATCAAATATCAAAGTAGATCAGTATTAAGCAACCTTACAATGCTTAACAACCCAATAGTACTTCCTACAGTTGCAATTTCTTAATGAAGTCAACCTTGAACTAATAAAGTGAAGGAAAATGCCAACAAACAAGAATTGTTTTGACAAGAACCAGAATGAGTAAAATAAGAGGAACCAACTATTACAATCTATACAACAAATCAATAACCACATTGGGAAAAAAAACCAAGTCCCATATTGGAAAGATAGGACTCTAGATAAGAGTTTATTAAGAGGAAGCACTCCTCACCTTACAAGCTGATTTTGTAAGGATGGGTTAGACCCAATTTCAACAAACCAAGCTAGAAAATAGGTGAATTTTGGCTAAATTATATCGAATTTTGTTGGCAGGGTGTACCACTAAATTACTGATAGAATCCAAAGAGGATTGCAACTTTGCAAGCACACCAGTTTGCAAAGCCAGGCCATGTGATAATAGTAATACTCAATGAAATACAAAAGTACACAACATTTTGAATAAAGGCAGGAAAACAAATACTCAAAATTTTATTCCATTATATCATATCATATCTTAGAATACAAAATAAACAGCAAACCTGATCACTGAATCCAGCATTCCGTGACATAACAACACCCCAACGACTTCCAGCAGTGGCCATTGAAGTCACGTGAAAACCTTCTCTCCACTTCTTGTTTATCCATTTGAAGGGGAAAGACTCGCTTACTTTGTATGACTGTTGTGTATACTGTGTGCCTGTGGAAACAAGAACAAATCACAATGAAGTTTTTTTCTCTCACTTGTTCCCTCTATAGTATTAAAAAAGGGAAACCCTCATGCATGTGGACAAACAACATCCAGATAGATCTGCTAAAAAATGGAAAGTCACACAGGCATTAAATTTGAGTAGAGCCTCTTTGCCACACTTGTACAAGAAATCGGAACAGGAGGGAATATAAAAGACAAATCATGTAAAACGCTAATTCCATGTGAATAAAATTTCAAATTACTCCAAATGAAAATATGCAACTTTATTAACTTAATTATATAAAATTCACCAAGCTTATTGAACCAACAATCTAATCACCCTAACTCCCATTCTGTGGATCCTACAGACAACCTGGTAGTTCAAAAGCAACGTATAATAGTACTTGTTTTCTCTCTTAATTTCCCATTTATTGTAGAGGGAAACAATGAAATTAGCAACAAGAGGTGCATCATTACCCCCCCACCCCCACTAAAATTTCAGGGATATTCGATCTGTTAATCCACATGCCCTTATCATAGTTTACCGGTGTTTAGAATATACCAATACAACAACAACAACCAAGCCTTATCCCACTAAGTGAGGTCGGCAACATGGATCAAATTACGCCATAATGTTCTATCTGAAACCATATTTGGATCCAACTCATTAACCTCTAAATCTTTCCTAATAGTTTCCCTTATAGTTTTTCTAGGTCTTCCACTACCTCTTCTAATCTGACTCACCTCCATCTGATCTACTCTTCGTACTACAACATCTAGCGGTCTTCTCTCTACATGCCCAAACCACCTAATCCTATTTTCTAACATCTTTTCTACTATAGGTGTTACCCAAACTCTCTCTCTAATGGTGTCATTCTTAATCCTATTTCATCTAATCTTACCACTCATCCAACGCAACATCCTCATCTCCGTTACGCTTACTTGATTTTCGTGTTGGTTCTTAACCTCCCAACACTCCTACCATACAACTCTGTACCATACTAATGGTAAAGAAAAAAAAAAAAAACATTTTTAGGGAACAAAGAGACCCAAATTACCTAACTAAAAAAGTCCCATGGAATTGGATCCAATGCATCATCATTTACAGATAAAAATATCATTCAGCATTAGTAAGTAGAGCAAACAAACCTTTTGACATCACCACAAGAGAGCTCCCATTAGTAACCCCGGCTATAGAAGTAATGTAATAGTTCTTCTCCCATTGCTCCATGATCCATTCCTAGAAAGAAGCAGAACTGGATGGATAAGTTTCATCAACTGAAAATAGGTTATAATGCTTTCCACATGCAATGATGTACATCATATATAATTTAACCTTGTGTAAGAAAAAAGGTGACAACTTGTAGACTTGATTTGTAAATCCAGTTCCAGCATCCATAATAAGTGCCCAGAGATTGGAACAAGAAGCCACGCAACTAATAAGAAGGCCGTCTGCAATCCCTCGCTCTACATGTTGCGCTAATCGTCCATCTGCTACATTGTAATGATACCTAACAGTACAGCCACTTTTCAGTATAACCATAACATCATGATAACAAAACACCCAAGCAGTAGATACTTTTGACTTCAAGGCATAACTCATTTATTTGTGAAGATCCCAAGTCAGATAAACAAACACAAGGAATATACAAATTTATAAAGAATGACAAGCTATACAAACCCTGACATATCAGATGGTTAAATTTATTTTATATATATTTTCCCATATATTAACCAAGTAAATCACAGCAAGACACCGATATTGTCTGTTGAGCAATACATTGACACCGATATCTATATGACATGTGCACCGATATCTATACGACATGTGTTAGATTAGATTCACATTATAGAAAAGATAGTAAAACAGCATCTAAGGCGGTTTGGACACATGTTTGGACATCATTATGATAGATTTGGAGCTCTAAAGCATGAGTAATTGTAAAAAGGTGAAGCACCCGTACCGGGTACACGTACGGTACTCGTGGCACATCATTTTTGCTCATTATTCTACTGTGAATGAAAATTGTGACTTTCTCTTGTATGCATATGAGATATTTTTGTTGTTGTAACCAACACTAACTTTCAAATTTTTAAACTCTTATCATGGTGCTTTTGTTGTAAATTGAAGAATTTAGTTCTCTGATGTTATATATTATATAACAAAACACATTTTATTGATGTACCCGTACCTTAATTTTTTTAAAAATTGCCGTATTCTCGTACCGGTAGTCGGTACCCGTATTGTACCGGGCACCGTACCCGTACTTATGTAACATAGATTCAGAGGTAAACAATTTATCTTTAAAGTTAAATCATAATAGGGATTCTTGCATCTCGAGATCCATGTAGCCGCATGGGATGAGGCTCGGTTATATATATCCAATTGGTGAAATTAATGAAACATCGGCAAAAAGTGATTGCATCTCTACCTTTGCTTCATTGGCATTCTTGCATTGTAAATTGATATCCATTGTGTAGCAGGAACCCCCAAACGAACCTTCTTTTTAGGCTGTGAATCATCTTCTTCCTCAATATTCAATCTACTTCTCTTTTGCCCGACCTGGTAAATTTCAATTTGGGAAACAAATGATCATGGTAAATACAATGACGCCGCCCAAAAATTTAAAAGTGTGTTAATAAAATAGAAGATCTCTAAAATAACACCACCATCATTACCTTTTGAGCACCTTCAGTATTAATTGGCCGCAGTGCAGGATTTGGTCCAAGCACACTATCAAACAAGGATATCAGCTTGGAATAGTTAGGCTCTTCATCGAATTTCATGTTCACTACAAACTCAAGGAAATGTCTGAAAGGAGTAGGGCAGAAGCAGCATAGCATCTCAGGAGATGTTCCCATCTTCTTTTTGCAAACAAGATACGACTTATTATCTCCCTATCAAAGAAATTAAAAACAGATTAAAACAAACATGTAATGGAATCCAATTGCCACAGTAAATACTGGATGAGAATAAAAAAGGTGTAAGCACCTGATAACCTTGCCATGGTAACCGGCCTTTATGAAGAAAAATTAGTGTATATGCAAGAGATTCAAGATCATCTCTTCTACTAGCAGTTCTTCCTAAATGAGCATGAACACTTGCATATCGAACAGTTCCTCTGCAAAAATTAAAAATATAAGCGTCAAGATGTTAGATATTTTTACGCTAATAAAAAAGAGTGAAAAAGGAATATGATGCCCGTAGTAATTAAGAAAATGTTTGAAGACTTCTTCAAAAAAAAGAAAATGTTTGCAGAAAGGATAAGAAGGGGAAAAAAGAAACCTGAACATATCAGGGCGCTGGTCATATTCAACATGCTGCCCAGTGGAGGTGTCTCTCCACTTTGTTGCTGAAAATAAAATCCTTGTAAGAATAAAAAGAAAAGGGCCGGTAAAAACAAAATTTCTCACAGTTCAAATTCAAACTACTCACCTAATCCGAGATCAACAAGAAACAATTTCTTCTCTTGTGCTGTACCTGGCTGACCTAGTAAAAAGTTCTCTGGTTTTACATCCCCATGCACATATCTGTAATGAACAAAAGAAATATTTAGAAACCAGAAAACTCAAAACTAAATCAATATACCAAACTAAAGGCTGAATACAGGCATGTGTTTGATCTATAACATACCCCCTTGAGTGCATCTTCTCCAAGATCGACAATGACTCCACAGCAATGCATGCCACCATTTCGGCAGACATCCTACATATTCAAAAGACAATCAAATCAATAAACTCCATTAAAAAAAAGACAAAGACAGCAGAATGTTAACCGGAAAGGGAAAAAAAGGAACATATTAGTTATTGGCTCACTGACAAAGAAGAAAATGGAAAAAATAAGTTATAGAGGACACAGCCAGAATAGAAGGCTTAGATATAACATCTGTGAATGATAATACATAATTAATGCACAAAGCTGGTCAAAGCTACAATATTCAAAGAATTTACTTGAATGGTGATTTACATATAAAGTAAAATTCAAAATTTCTACAAATGTCAAGATCAAATTTTCTTCGAAAAATGAAAACAGAAGACTGACATCACAGAGTTCAGTATAAACCATTTACACCTAGAACAAAAACAACCAAGCCTTATCCCACTAAGTAGAATCCGCTACTTGGATCAAATGGCGCCATAATGTTCTACATAAATCATATCAATAGCCATACCACCTATACAAAATATAACTAATCTTGTTTTAGTTTGGTTAGTATATTTTTTAGTTACCTAGGCATATGGAAAAAATTAAACTAAAACTGAGTCACACCTCACTCCAATATAATCTTAAGAAAGAAAACTTAAAATATACAATCAATATGTAACGGTCATTATTGTAAAACACAAGAGCGATAAAGAAGCAGATACAATCATAAAAGGCTTATACTCACGCCTGGCCTGTGGTATTCCAAACATCCCACAAGCTTGGACCAAGCATGTCCATAACCTGCATTTAATATAATGATAAACATTAAAAAAATAGTTAATTGGCTAAGGTGAAATGAGATAATATACAATGCTTATTATGTAGATCATACCATCACGTAATATTCTCCTTGTCTTCCTTTATAATGTACTTTAGGTATTCCATGACTTCCACCAAGGGTGCTTCAAAACAAAATATAAAAAACAAATCTCAGGCAAATTTACCTTTTCACGAAACTTGTACATAAATGCAAACCAATTTACACTATACTGCAATTAAGATTCTTTACTATACAATATACTGCAATTAAGATACCTACTTGTACACTTGCCACTCGTAAGGAGGGCCGTAGTTGCAACCTTTACTGTTTCTATGTTCAAATTTCAAAGCCACCTGAAATATGAAAAGATAGCGATAAACTTAAAACTAATGAAAATCCTTTAACCGCATAAAAGTTACAACCCTCAGCATACCTCAGTGGCACCGGGGCCATTAAGGCGGTCATTACCACCGGTAACTCGACGACCAACAAAAACCTGTCCAAATCCACCTTTGCCAAGTTTCCTCTCCACTTTGAACATAGGCGAACCTCCTACTTGAACCTTTGGGTCAAAACAAATTGAAGGAAAGGAAAAAAATATTGAAACGAATAAGCACATATATTTTAACCATGGTTACATCATTCAATAGTAAAAATAATTAATGAAGAGAGACATTGTAGTTACATTTAATCAAACAGCTTAATTCATAAAAGCTTAATTAACTATTGCATATACAAAAATCTTCTTAAACTAAGCTCCTTTTGAGCTTATTAGTAAGGCATAATTCATTGCAATTTTTTTTGGTTCCAAAAGTGTTGGGATGAGGTGCAACCCAAGAGGTCGCCCATCCTAGTTCTAGTTTCGCCCCTAAAACAACCCTACAAAACCGGCTTAAAAGGTGAGAGTTGCCCCCAATTATGAACACTTGTTCTGGTAATCTCTCATCCAATATAGGTCTCTCCAACACACCCCTCACACCCAACACTAATGGAATTGGTGCGTGGATATAAATGGTGGGTGGCTAGATAGTGAGACCTGATAGTAGGTAGCCCAATGGATCTTGGAGGAGGCTATGATATCATCTTAGAATTTGTGGTTAGGCCAAAAACAACCCCACAAAACCGGCTTGTGAGGTGAGGATTGCCCCCACTTATGAGCACTTGTTCAAGCCATCTCTTTACTACGAAATTCTAACGGGATCCGATGCATTAGTGCTTGTATTGGTGCTTGTATGATTGCACCTACTCGTTGCATATTTTTGTAAACTTAACCAAACATTATTAGGTGTTTATTGGTACAATTTGGTTACAGAAACAATCTAGCAACATAAATAAAAATTTTAAAACATGGTTTCTAGTGTAAGATGAAATTGAATTTTTTTTCCATAAGCTAACTTACTAAACTTCTCCATAGATTATCAATAAAATTATACCAACACTTATCCAATCAAAATCAAGTTACCATAAATAATAAATTCATTCTAATTAAAACATAATCCAAACTCTTTTGACTACATGTTGTAGGAACAATTGATATGCTGGAGCGCGGGTTTAACTAAACCCGCCATTTATCCCTACTTCTCTGCATTTAGTGTGTTAATTTCACGGCTAGCTCATAAAAACCAACCAAAAAAACATGATCTAAAGCATTTGCATGCCATGAAAAATTGAACAAACTCATAGGACACATACCCTCTCAGGAAAAGGGGTAGTATTGCCCTCATCCTCTTGAGCAACACCTTTATTAGCACTCAAACCACCACTTTCATCACCCATCACCCCTTCAATTTCTTCTTCCTCTTCTCTTACCAAGTTATCAGGCTCAAATATCTCAATAACCGGTTCCTTCTGCTCTTTTTTCCTCACCGCCGCGATAGCGGCACAAGTTCGTATTTTTCAAGGCTTACCGGAGCAGGACGACAAAGTACTGGCATTCTCTGAACCCATGCAGTCGATTTGTGGCGGTGATGATAACTTTCCCGATCATCGTGTGCGTTGATTCATCTATGAAATTGTTGATTGAATTAGAGAAAAATTGAAAGGAAAAATTGAAAAAAAAATAAAATAATTGGTAGGTTGAATTTGGAGAATTAGGGTTAGGGTTTGATGCAGGATGGGAACGAATTTTGAATTGGATGAAGATGATGATAATAGATTGAGATAAGATATTGAAATAAAATTAAAAAAAAATATTTTAAATTAAAAAAGAATAGATAGTTATAGCTAGTTCAATGAGTGACTAATCTCATGACTAATTCATGACTAATGTTAAGACACATTTAAATTCTATATGGATTAACTCATAAGAATGGATGGATTCTAAAAAAAGTAATGATATTTGAACGACCATTTCATATAATTTTTGATGACAACTTCTTTATTTTCTTTTTTCATTGGTTAAAAATAATGAAGAAAGACAAAGGAAGAGAGAGAATAAGAGGATAATGTGAGTATAAGAGAGAAAGTTGTCACAAAGTAGATGTACAAATATTATTTCTCATTCTAAAATTAGGTTCATGAAAGATGCACAATTTACTTTAAGAGTAACAATATTTATACAACGATTTTGTGACAACTTTTTTAATAATTGTATTTTTTTTTTCTTTTCTTATTGTCAAAAACAATAAAGAGAAAAAAATAAGAGAAAGAGTAAGTATGCAATGTGAGAGAAGAGAGAAAATTATCACAAAATTGTACTACAAATATCATTTTTCTTATTCAATAATTTTAAATTAAGGGTTGCTATATCAAATAAGAGAAAGAGTAAGTATACAATGCGAGAGAAGAGAGAAAATTATCACGAATAGGGTTGGGAATAGGTCAGGCCGGCCTACAGGAGCCTACGGCCTGGTCTGGCCTGTTTAATAGATAAGTCTAGGCTTAGGCTTTTTAGAAAGTCTGTTTAGTTAAATAGGTCATGCTTAGGCTTCCAGAAAAGCCTATTAAGCCTAATAGACCGGCATATTAATACTTATTTATTAAAAAATGTTTTTTATATTAAAATAATTGCATACATTAAAAATATAAACATCTTTTTCTCTATCTATTAGTCCTAATAGGCTTTGTTGTTATAGGCTTTTAAGTAGGCTTTAATCTAGTTAAAATTTACTTGTAGTGAAATAGGCTTTGAGGCCTGTTTAGTATATTTAGTAGGCCAAATGAACTATTTGATGGCCTTAATGTGAAGTAGGCATGTAAGTAGGCTTTCAGGCCAGTCCAGGCATTTAAATAGGTCAGGCCAAGGCAAGAAAAACGACCTATGATAGGCCATAAGCTAGACTCAGGCTTGTAATTTTTTTCGTAGGCCAGGCTCAGGCCTATCAAAGTCTGGCCTATTCCCACCACTAATCACGAAGGCCTCGCGAAAAAAATTTGGCCAATTAAAATCTGTTATTTACCGGAATAAGCGGAGATATGACGGATAATACGGGAGTCAACAATTGAGATACAATCAAAACACGCCAATTTCACTTTGGGAAAAATTCACAAGCATTAATTCGCTACATATAGCATTTTTCTTTTAAATTAGTTCGAAAAATGTTAAATTAGTTCGCTACAATTTCAACTCAAGCAAGATTTCGGGTTCCAATATTATTCATACAGGTTATAAGGCAATAATACTTTCAACCCACTCAAACTCCACCTCCAAGATTACACTTTAACTTCTTCAACAATTTTAGAAAATTCTTTGGGCCTATCTTTGAATATTTTCTCACTTCTAATCTTCCAAGGCACCCATATTACCATGTGCAAAATTAGCCAATAACATTTTCGCACTTTCTTATTTATTACCTCATGCTCAAGCAATCCAAGTGAGAAACACAAGTTTGAAGGGGTAATTAAAGAGATACCTGACAACCGAAAGATCGAACTCTAAACTTTAAAAGCCATCTCGCAATGTAGAAAAAGATGATTGATGTTTCATATATCTCCTCACTAAGAACACAATTCCTTGATTTATCTACCGATAGAACATGTCGGCGATATAAATTAATTCCAGAGGGAATGCGACCTAGGAGAAGCTTACACAAGAAAGCAATGACTTTAGACATGACCATACTTTTCCATAATCACCCAAAGACTTTTTCCTCCACCACCCCATACTTTCTTATTGCATAAGACGCTCCTCAGGCAACTTATATGCCGATTTTACAAACAAACAAAAAAACATTTCCTTTTCCTGGCCTCCACTCCCTAGAGTTATCACCCTCTACTCTCGGACTCTTATTTCCCAAATTTAATAGATTATCTAGAAGAATTATCTCCCAGCCAAACAACCAAGATAACACCCAATGTCAAACCCCTCTGTCCTCAAGCCTCAATCCAATTATCCCTCTAAAATTTAGTCAACCCACTATTTCCCACTTTTATAAGAACACTGCCTTTGAACCACTCAAAATGCACAACAACCGTTTACTGACACAATGTCCTTACACCACCTTGAAGAGAAGTTGGACCAACTCCCAACACCCAAATCCACATCATGCACTATCCGCTCTCCATACTTTCCAAAAAAACACCTCCTTTCAAAGCAGTCCATCATTTTGAGTTAATCCCTTTATGTATCATCTCCATCTCCTCTGTCATTTTAAATTAACAGCCGTATTTATTTATGTACCATCTTCATCTTCTCTACCATTTCGAATTAATCCCTCCACATAACTATCACATAAATCATATAAGAATTGAGAAGTACCAATTTATATGTCAAAAAATAATAAATCAATGTCTCTTTTTCTTGCTAAACAAAATGAAGCTAATATTTAGCCATTGAATCATACATGTCTTCCACCAAGAAACACTATACAAATCTCTTAAACAAGTTGTATACTCGTCATTTGAATTAGGACAATAATATGCAAAACTATCATCAGTTGCATTAGATGTCGTGGTCGCATAAATACTTATATCATTTGGAAGAAACCCTTGGAACATTGCTTCCGGACATACATGATTCTATGCATACAACCTTTTTTTTTGTTACATTAAATAAAATAGTCAATGCATAAACAAACTTTTTTTAGCAAAATACATAAACAAACTTAATGGCTAGCCTTTAAGTTACTCCAAATTCCTTGACTCCAAGAGTAACTTTTTCGGGTTACTCCAAATCATGGCACTTCTTTTAAATAGTAATTAATGACTATGATTAAATTATAATAATTGTTAGGATGAGCATTTTCCCTTTACAATTCCTTAAAAGATGTTCTGAGACACTCGTTAACATTCTTCATAATCTATACAATTACATCTTTCTTAAAAGGATTTTTTCAAACAAAACAAAAAAAATACTTTATGCATCAAGAATTTAGCACAAAACGATTAATAAACTTGACCGGTTTCCATTATGCAAGCTAGATGCAACAACACACAGTTACAAACAAAATGTACAAGCGTTTACGTATGATGTTTATGGGTTTTTATTTTAAATCAAAACTAAAAAGTTATTAACTCTACAAGTAGTATCACAAAAATTGAGAGAGATATATTCAAAAGTTCAAAAAATTTAAAAACTATTTTATGATTGTGAAATCCACTTAATGATAGAATTTTTTATGTCTATCTCTTTTTAAACTCCATCTCAGAGAAATGAAGATGATCCTAACGGTTACAACATTCATTCTAATTTCTAAGGGTGTTTCAATAAAGTCACTATATTTAGTATTCTAGAATCATATTTTATGTTGTTAATTTGAGATCTTGGAGCACACTTTTTTGTCTAAGGTTCAATTTTTCTCAATGTCAATTTCGATGACTGGTTTACCTTCTTAAAAAAAACTTCCATGTTGTTAACTTTTATGGTTCTTCAGAACAAGGTAAACATATATAATTGCTTTAGTGAAATTAAAATCTCATCATATTTATTTGACTTAATTGATTCATATTACTCGACTCAAAATGTTTTTTAATGTTACATTCGATCCGATTATATAGACAAGATTGACTAAATCGACTAGGTAAGATGGCACACTTTAAACCTATATGCTAACAAGTACCTTGGTCCAGTGTGCTTCAGTTTATTGAAGGTTGGATTCAAACATAATTCCAATCAAATATTTCAACATTTTCAATTATTTCTCTGTATATTCAACATGGAGGTGATTTGAAACCCACATCATCATCGTTTAACATTCAACAAATGTAAAATTTAGGAATGAATTTAACGAATCTTAAAAATTTGTAAAGTAAATCGTGAGTGTTGCGATGTTTGTCATGGTTGTTGTGCCGTATTTTTTTAAGGGAAATGCTAACCGGTGTCCCCGGGGCATTGGTTAAGGATATGAAAAAGGAAGTTATATAGTAGTTAATGCATTGAAATTGTGTAATTAATTTATAATAAAGTCAAAAACAGTTTCCTTTTATGGTAATAATTCTCTTTTATGGTATGCTTAACCAGTGCCCCGGAGGCACCGGTTAGCAGGACCGTTTTTTTAAATAGCATCAAATATTATAATTTATTATTACTTATCTTACCACACACATTCATTTTTTTAAAACAAGCAAAAATGAGATTGTCGCGTCATTTTTCGGAGGTCAAGGCTATTTGGTTAGCGTTTGACTCACTATTTTATTTCACGACCGAACATTTAATTTTAAAAAGAAAGGGGAAAAAGTTCGAAATACCCCTTTGAAAAGATTTTGGGTTCGGGGGTTAGTTACATAAAGGGAAGGTGTTAGCACCCTTTATGTCCGTAGTACTCTACGGGAACCTCTTGGTTTTA
>Ga0228711_1003704_pt1 | contig 23731 bp, 16 predicted proteins | sample MedpolnodulmetaG_2_FD_177996 | JGI IMG/M metagenome (GOLD analysis project Ga0228711, IMG submission 177996) | Root nodule microbial communities from Medicago polymorpha collected in Santa Monica, California, United States - brown nodules | ecosystem: Host-associated > Plants > Roots > Nodule...
AAAGGAAAAAGGCAAAGGAAGAAGTTGCTGAGGAGACGGAAGAGAGATAGAGACAGATGCAAAAGGAACTATTGGGAAGAGATGCAAATATTTGATGAGAGAGAAATTGGACATTGAAAACAAATGTTACGTTAAACAACATATACCTAGTAAATGCCACCAATTTTTCACTTATTTTTTCAAAGGAAAAATTTGAAATTCTGGTATGGATTTAGGAGGGAAGTTTTTTAGGGTTAACCTAATTAGCAATTAATGCAGCAAAATTAGAGGCAAATTTGTAGGGTTTAGTTGTTGCAACCCGTAACAACTTTTAAGAATAAGGGATTAAGTAAGATTGATTAGGTTATAATAATTCAAGCGTCAATTTTTTTTTTTTTTTTGGTCAGGTAGCTTAGTGGCTAGAATTCACCTTATAAGGTGAATAAGTGGGGTATTCAGGGTTCGAACCCCAGCCCCTGCATATAATAATGCATTGTCCTACCAACTAAGCTATACTCACGGGACATTCAAGTGTCAATTAATTGTTCAAATTTTGATTATCATTCCCATTGCTTACTTTTTCCCCTTTTTTAATAAACTTTTTGAGGTTCATCAGGGTGTCAATCTAGTTGGGATGACGTCTCTTTCTCTTGATGCATGTCCTCTCTTCTGACTTATAAAAAAATAAAAATAGTCAAACTTGTGCTTTATTCAACTCCCACCCCCCGAATATTATTGTTGTATATGTCATATCTACCAACATTAAACTTGCTTTATCACCGTTAAATTGCATTTTATTTTATCTTTCAAAGTCATAAGGATATTCTTTGGTTGGACCATATTCCTTATGTCATTAAGAATCACATTATCTTCCTCATTTAATCTACTAGGAAGAATACAATCTTCTAACTTTGGTTCTATCATATGATTGTGCACTCCATTAACGATACTCACCGACCAATATTTGATTTTAAAAAATAGGTTTAATTGCAATTTTGGTTCCCCTTTTCATCATTTTGCGAAATTGGTCCCCCTATTTTAAAATTGGACAAATTTGGTCCCTCTATCAAGTTTTTTGTCTAAAATATTGTGATATGATATGTTATAAATGAAGTTTTCAAGGGAATTTTGTTGCAATTTTATCGATGTTGATCTTTTTGCATCTTCAGATCATATTCCATGACATTTAAAATTTATCACATCACATTTTTATTATTCAAAAATATGATGGAGGGACCAAAACAGTCGAATTTTAAAATAAGGGGACCATTTCTGCAAAATAGTAAAAATATGGGGACCAAAACTGCAATTAAGCCAAAAAATTAATAACACAACCTAAATGGACATCCACATTTCCTTAATGATGTATCTTCTCACACCATTGTCTTCTTGGTTCCATGGAACAAACCACCCATTTCATACCCCAAGATTAACTTATGTGGTCTTCGTCCACCACCATGATGGGATTTGTCCATAATTAAGGTAAATCCAATCGTTGATGCTTAATGACGAGCCCAATTATTCAAATCACCTCTAACTTTATATCTCAAATTTGTCAAAACGTGTTTCCTCGTATCAACTTCATTATAAACAAGTTTAGAAACAATGTGCTTAATAATGTTCTCTTTATAATCAATATTTTGTTTCAAATCAACATAAACCTCAACATCATTTGATTTCACATCAACGAAAGACTCAACAATATTTGGTTTCAACCATAACTATAAATATTAAAATAAAATAAAATAAACAAAACTAACTTATAATTTACAAACATCAACAAAATGTAATTAAAATAGTGGAATCAGTTTGCTGATTGGTTCAAGAGTTATGATCATGGTTTGGGTAGTAACTCTGAAAAAAGAAGAAGAAGTTCATGTTAAACAAAATAGAGAATCATCAATGTAAACCGTTCAAAAGATGTAATATATGTTCTTTGACATCAAATGAGTGTAGAAATCATTTACCAATCCTTTAATGAAGATTTGAGACTTTTTTTGAAAAGAAAACAAAAAATGAACTTTGACGGATGATCAAAATGGAAGGTATAGTGTAGGCCGTAGGGGATAATGTGTAGTACAAGCTTAGTGCCTGAAATATATTTAGGGGCGGGACCAGACATAAATTATTACTGAGGCTAAAAAAATTTGGTCCAACACTAAATTTAATAATGTTATACTAAAAATAGTCACAACTAAATTTACAAAGAAAATAGTACATCTTATATTTGTTGAAATTTAAAAATGAGATAAAATAACATCAATACTACTTGTTTTAATAACACCTCTTTCTATCGAACATATAAAAGTTTGAAGCTAAAATAGCTTTAGAATATGGAAAATAATATGCATAAAAGGGAATAGTATTCTAGGAATTAACTAGAATCAAGAAAATAGAGTGTAAAAAAAATTGTTTCAAAATCGATCAAACAAATCCCTATTTATAGATGATGAAAACACTAGAAGAAGGGATGAACAAGAATTCTAAAATAAGAGTCAAATTCAAATAAAAAAATAAAGAGAATGAACATTGAATAGATGAACCTAGAAATGGGAAACGACCTTGAATCAGTGGTGAGAGAGGTTACAAAGGGACATGAGGACATGAGGTGTGCTGGCTAGAAATATGATAGGTGCGCCCCCTAGTCTCAGCATTATACTGAGCATTTTTTACTTAATTTTTCCCACACCAAAACATTTATTTTTCATTTATTACTATTATTATTAAAAATATGGGTTGGTGTGGCTATCAGGTTCGTATCTGAGGCCCAAAAATTAAGCACGAAATTTGGGCCGCAACAAAAAAGAATTGGGGGTTCATTAGGCCCAAGATAATTACATAAATTCTAAAGGAATGGGTGGTTATTAGCAATGAGCTTATTTCTTTGTTGACCTAGTTATATTATATTGTGATGGTATACTATTTCCGTGAAAGCATGCATCTGGTAATGAAAAAAGAAAAGAAAAGAAAGCATTAGAAATAACAAAATCACAAAAGGGAGAACTTAAATTTGTTAGTAAACAAGTAAAAGATGCTTAAAATAATGATAAAAGTAGAAGAAGATAATCTTGAACAATCTAATAAAAATTTGAACGATGAAAATCTCATCAATGACCATGATATTGTTCTTGATGATAGAGATTGAGATATTCTTGATGCTAAAACCAAAGATATTCTTGAGATTGTCAATGTTACAAGAAGGTTGAATGATCTAGTCATTTTATGTATTGATATGATAAAACATAGGAAAATGTCATTGATCCTGAATTGGTTGGCTCGTGAAGCCATCACGATGCAAATGGACACTTTTCATTGGCTATCTATTTGTCGACCTTTATAATTTCCAACCACCACCCATGTATTCCGCAAAGCACTAGTTTGTAATTGGCCAATTTTTCCATCGGGATGCTTTCGTGAAATAATCTGTCGCTGTAAATAGCACAGCTCTAAAACATATTGATGTAGACATATTATTAATGACTTTTCATCTAGAAATACTTGTAAGAATAATTTTGTATGAGCATTTGAATATCAAATAAAAACTCAATTTTTGTTATGAATTTTGATGTTTTTGTTGGATAATATATTTACGTAGTAAAAATTAACCTCTTCAAGCAAATTATTTTCACACTTTAGAAATTTAAACTTTTTATATATTCATTATTTAGAATCCAAACTATAGGTTCTCTTTAGGCCACCAAAATCTTATAAACGGTCTTGGTGACTATAGCCACACTCAACCTTGAACAAATCAGCCCATATATATGTGTAAAAGTAGATCAGATCGTAACATCTGAACTTGAGCGAATGAAAGTTACTTTTATTTTTAAAAAAATATAAATATATATATATATATATATATATATATATATATATATAAAGAAAGAATGTACAAGATACACCACAAGGTCATCCTAAGATGCCCCAAAAACCGAAAGAATAAAACACACCCCTGGAATACCCCGAAGCCCAAAAAAATGAGCTAAGAGGAAAACCGGAAAAACAGCACACACGCCCAAAAAGATGCCACCCAAAGGAAGCAGCCCCACACCTACAAAGAACCTGCAGGGACAAAAAACACAAGGAATCCAGATCGGAAAGGGTGAGGCATCAAACCAGCACCCAACCCCCCCGCAACCCCAGGAAAAGCACCACAACAAAACCCTACCGCTGCCAACAAAGGATGGGCTGCATCTTCCACTCATGGTAAGTGCAGGAACTAGCAGGGCACTTAGCCAGGAACCACTTCCAAGTTAAGAGTTTTGCTCTATCCACCACAGGCTCCTCTCCTATAGCGCCACCAAAAAACATAAGGTCGTTCCGGGACGTCCAGATGATCCAGATAACAGCATGGCAAACCAAAAGCAAACCTAACCTAACTCTCTTACTCGCTCCTAAACCCGTAAAATACTGGAACTGACGGGCAAGACCTAGAGGGATCACAAACTCCCACCCCAACCACGTAGCCACCTGATACCACACCGGGAGGATAGAGGGGCACGACAGAAAAAGGTGCATCGACGATTCAGATGGCGTCTCACAAAACGCACACCCTAAGCCCCCATTTGGAAGTGGAACACCACGCCTAATCAGGTTAAGCCTAGTAGGAATCCTATCAAGTAGAAGTTGCCAAGAGAAAACCACCACCTTAGAAGGGACCCACGCCTTCCAAATCCGAGAAACCGCCTGCAAGGTATCTCCCTCAGAGGCGCCCGTAGCCGGCAACCCCCTTAAGAGAGAAGAATAGGCTGACTTCACCGAATACCAACCGTCAGGACTAAGAGTCCAGGACCACTTATCCTCCTTATCCACACGAGAGTAGCGAATGAAAGTTACTGTTAGATGTGATAAGTTCAAAACTTCTAAAATGGACATTTTTAGAATTTTTAAGGGGAATGTCACATGTGAACCAATTTTTATTTTTTGAGGGAACACATGTGAACAATTGAAAAGTCCTGTGGAGCAATTTTCTAACATCACCATCAAAAAAAAAAAACTGAAGAAAGAAAAGTCTAAGTAAACAAAACACAATAATAATGACACGTTTTCCTTTTGTTGACAAAAATAAGAGCACATAATAGCACAACAAACTTTTCGGTCTTCGTACGATTTCATAATAATGGTACAACAAACTTTCTTACTTATATCATCCTATAATAAACTCATTTTCTCAGGGACAGATATGGCGAGGGTGCACTGTGGTCAGGTGACCTATATTTTTTGTCGGAGACTCGCATATTTTACATATGAAGGAATGAAGAGTTTGAAGTTCGAACCTTAATCTCTACTTATTATTGTATTTGTAGTTATCAACTGAGTTGTGCTTACATGACACTATTATGCTAGTAATTATAAACAAAATAATATATATAAGTCTTAATATTAGAGAGCAATTAATTATAAACAACAAAGGCAAACAAAGCATTCCTTTGGAAAAAATGGCAAACAAAGCATGTCGGCCAACAAAGGAAAATAACTGTTCTAGTGAGTTTAACTCAGTTGGCAGGAATAATGCATAATATATGTAAAGTTTGGGGTTCAAACCCGACCCCTACCAAAAAAAAAAGGAAAAGAAACAAAACTAGGAACACAATTAATCTTTTATTTTTTTATATCAACATCTAAAGATAACCCATGTTTCACCAAAAGGAAGTAGCATAATATATGTGCCGCATATTTGCTTCTCTTAAAACATGATTCCAATCAATGAGTCCGAGTAAATATTTATACGTCCAACCTTTTTCAAAATGACCGCCATATCTTATCTTATTGTTGATTATAAGGTTGTCAAAATTAAGATTTTGCTTCCGATCCAAAGGGAATAGCAGAATCGAAAATCATAAAATCGAAATCTAATGATTTAATTTACTTATCTACTATTGTTAGAAACGAAATATGATATCAAAATAAAAAATCGTAAACAAAATTAATATTAAATATATGTTATAAATTGCATATATTCATAAATAATTCAAAGTTTCAAGTTCACAAAATACTTATACAAAAATGCATAAAACTTAGATGCAGGGAAACTTGCAATTTTATACAAAGATTTAAATCATAACTGAGCAATTCAAGAAATTTAAAATCGTTTTTGTGTATCTTCAAGACTTGCTAACGAAAGGAGCTGCTGAGTTATTCTTTTTTATGTTTCTTCTTATAAATGTTAGAGAACTATGAAAAGGGTACATAGAAAGTCCCACATCGATAAACTTGAACCGTATGATTTTGTTTATAAACTTCAATGGGCAAATTCAGGGATGAAGATGCGTATTCACTCAATGATATTTTGCATACTCTTTGTTGTAGTGAATGTCGAATTTGTTAACATGGTTCTCTATAAGGTATTCATAAGTTAATTAAGTTAAGACAATAGATATTAAAATATTCTACGGTTCTAGTTTAATTGATTCTTTCCTTGATGAGATTAGGAATGAGATTAGTGATAATCTTCAGGATAATAAGATTAAGGAAAAGAATCAAAGGAAGAGCAAAGCATGTGATGAGGAAGGACAGTTGGATGGTGATCCACAAGTTAAGGAAGTGAGAAGAAGCATGAGATTAAAAGGGGGACCAGGGGGATTAAAAGGCCTAATAGCTCAGTAGCTTCTCTCTCTCTAGTATCTCTGCCAATTATGTGTTTTCCCTAAAGGATTTTAGTCCCAATTTTACACTATTTTTACTTGTACTTGTATGCATTTTATAAAGTACAAGAAGACTTTTACATCTTTTTTTTTCCCTCTTGTTTTCTAACTTTTTAAGGGGAGAGACAAATGTTGATATATGATTAGTGTATAAACTGTAATGTTATGCAGTGTGATCTCTCTTGTATTTTTTTTTTTTAATTAAAAATTCTTTCAGTATTTATTCCAACACAACCTTCAGATTTCTTTATTTATAGATGATACTTTCATAATAAAGAACTGAACATGTGCAATGACATATGATATAGTGATAGAGGAAAATTATACTAAACCATCTTTTAGAAGAAAAATAAACAATGTAACCTTCAATGCAATTTACATTAGTTATGGGAGTATGTATGTGATCATACTGCAAGACAAAAGATCAACTACTGGAGTTTGTACTATACAATAATTAAAAGCATTCATGAATTCTCTTTCAATACTGGACCATCATAACGAACGGTGAGCCTAAAAATAGGTAGATTTAAATCAATTCAAGGTCCTAGTCAGTTATGAATGTGATCGATCACACCTTCTTTTACTCTCTTTTTCTTTCCCTTAATATACTACACGCATGCAAGATCTCTCGTCTACTCAACAAAGCAAAAACACACATCCTCACTCTTTCTCCACTCCACTTTTCAACTTTAAGAGTCATAGCCACCATGGCCTAAGAAACCAAACCACACCTTCCATGGAAGGTGCACTTCTCTACTTCCATCCTCTCCGCCATAAGCGATATCACTGGTGGTTCCAATGGTACCATTAACTGCCATCTCCTTAGCTTCATTGACTGGAAAATGTCACCCAATCCTAGTTCCAAATCCATCAACGACATCTCTTCCTCTGACGTCGTTGTGGACCCCACATGCACCCTTTCGTTTCGTCTCTTCATTCCTTCCTCCACCACCACTGCCATAACTATAACTATGATTATTAAAATAAAATAAAAAACAAATTTATAAGTTGTAAACATCAACAAAATACAATTAAAGTAGAGAGATAAGTTTGCTTGCTGATTAGTTGGGGAGTTAAGATCAAAACATGATTCGGGTCGTAACTCAAAAAAAAAGAAAAAAAGAAGAGGTTCATGTTAAAAAAAGAAAAAGAGAATCACCAATATAAATGGTTCAAAAGATGTAATATATGTTTTTTTGACGTCATTGCAACAATTCTTAATTTCCAATATGTAAACATGTTTTATCGGCCATCGCTTGAACTCCAACAACACTTTCATGTTCCCCATCTTTCTAAGATATGAAACAAGTTTTCCAGCACTGTTTGGGACCAACCACCATACCAGAGTGTTCCAATACTCACTACCATTCATTTTATTTCAACAAATAACCACACAGTTTAAATGAGCATTCACATTTCCTTAACCCTTTTTTGTCTTCTCGCTTCAATTTCTTCTTGGTTTCATGGGCATCCACTAATATTCATAACACTCCCCCTTGGATGTCCATCGAGGATATGCCTCATTAAAATCTTACTAGAGAAAAAAATTCTAGTGAAGAAAAAAGAGTACAACATACTTTTGTGTCATAATCTGCCTCATTAAAAACCTTACCAGGAAAACCCAATGGGATAAAACCATGGTTAAGGAAAAAAGAGTCCAAAACACATTTGAGTCTCCCCCTCATAAAGACAATTATATGTGAGACGAAGAAAGTCAAATTATTTTTTATGCTAGTTACCAAAATCTTTACTTGACGGTGACTATATAGAAAGATATGATATATCTCCATGCTCTTCTCCAAATTAGCAGTTCTTGAGATATTGTCTTCATATAGAGTTATAGAAAAAGTCTCCTGACTAATTCAAATTGTTTATAATTTTTTTGAGGACGTGATCTTTACTCACATCAAGTGACATTACAATCATTTTATTACATAATCAACTAGATTTGTTCATATCGACCTTTATATAATAAATTTTAGAATCTCATCAGGAGTTCTAATAATATTTATACGATTATCATAAAATTGATTATAAGAAATTCATTTTCTTATCCTTAAAATTGACAGATGATGTCATCTTTTTAATAACTTTGACACTATATCTTACACAAATGAAATCTTTCAGGGAGTTTAACATAATCATCACTATCAAGTGAGCCATACGAATATATTGTAGCACATCTTTTATATAATTTGAGTCTTTCATGTGCTACTGAACTTAATCAAGTATGAAAAAGTTCTTGAATTCACTTCAGGTGAATATGTGTCTAAAGAATAAATGGTAGACAGTTACCAATTCACTTCAGGTGAACATATCAAACTCTATATATGTATTTTACCATTCTAATTCTCTTTTCGCACGAATATCATACATATCTAATTAACTTCACATCTTCGAGTGTGTGGGCTACATGTCCAAAAAATTCAGCTTTTAGCTTTACAAAGCGAGTTTGATTTCACTGGAATTGTCTCTTTCCATCTGCAGATATTTTCTTTTTCTATAATCTTTAATAGACTTGAATTCATGATCCTCATTATTACTTATCACATATAGCGCTATATTATATTCAAAAACACGTCGACGTTGACTTCATTTCGGTTCCATCTCATTTCATTGAGATCTTTCCTTCGTGACATAATTTATCAATATTTCATAAGTTTCAGTACCTGAGTAGTTCTTCTGGAACTGATAAATCAATTATATCAAAAAACTCTTTTAGAGTTTCTATATCCTATCATTCCTTTAAGCTCCTTTTCTTATTCGAGGCTTTTTATATTTGGAACCGATTGATCTACCATGCTTCAGGCACAGCTAAGACTCATTTGCATATTAGATTATCCGACAAGGACATCTATTTCATTTGGAGCATTAGCAACTGATATTTGATTTATATAACTTTGCAAATGAGTTATATCTTGAGGATCACGATGAGATAATAATATTTCCTTTCAAATAATTTATTTGAACTTCAGGTTCACATTTTCAGCTGCTTATTATCTCCCCTAATATTGGTAAAACTAATTCATCAATTGATAATCAGCCTACTCGACTATAAGTTAGCTCAGCATAATTAATGATAGATGAAGATTCATATCAAATATATTTTTCCAATATTCTTTCAAGATTTATCTTAGTGCATTATATTGAAGCAATTGTGATATACACAACACATCTAAAATCCACTTTGATGAGAAATATTAGGTTGTTAACCTAAAACCAATGATAAATTAAGGGGAGAACTCATATAGTAATGTGTTGGCTTGATGCAAATCAATATCTCAACATACAAGATTATTGATTCCCAAAAGACTTTATAAGATATGGTCTCATAACCAAACTAAAGTTTATAAGGTATGGTCTCATAAGTATCAATCGTACAATTAACTTTAGACGTTAAAGAATGGATCTTCAAGTCCATTTTTTATGAGCATATGCTATCAGTTGTTCAATGTTAATTTCAAATAACGAATGATACTTATCAAATGCTTTCTAAAAAGTTCAGAAAATAAACTCTTAGTCAAACTATTGACATAATAATCTCACAAACTTCTGGTTGTGGATATATATGTGATCATTTAGTTTATGCATCGATTCAAATCATAAAATATTCAAGTGATTCACATGATCAGTGTATTAATTTAAATATCACCTTATATAAGTTAGAGACTCATTCTTTTAAATTGTCAACTTTCTCTGGGAGCTAGTAACACACAATAGTTACTAGATTAAAGAATCTTCTGGCTCTTCAATATATATTCATTTTTTTTTCAATTAGTTTCTGCATAAAAATAGATCTGAGATAACCCAACCGGTCTTGCCAACGATTTGTAAACTTCTGCTTTACAATAATATGTGCTTCCATTGCACTAATAATATAATATGTAAATTTCAGATTTACAATAATATATGCTTACATTGCACTAATATAAGTGTAGTTAATCCAAATAAAAAGACATGTATTTTTTTTTCACTACACATATTTATCAAAAATTTGTCTAGTAATATAGAGATATTCAACATATCCTTCATTTCTTATTACAATATGATATTCAAGATATCAAACATTTCTATTCTTTCATGTAACAATATATTCGCTCTCCTGGAGCCTTCAATAATATTTGTAAAAGTCAAATATAATACTAAAGTTAGTTTCTTTCCTCATTTTTAGTCTTTTACAAAGAAATATTGCATTTACATACAATAAACAAAATACATAAAATTATTGCGCTCCTTAGTGAATCCAAGTTCTAGGAGCAATACTTGCTCGAAATAGTTTATGCATACTTTTTAGAATGAATCAAAAATACAAATCTAATTTATAGTTATTTTGTCAACTAACAAGAATCTCATTTCAAAAACAATATAGTTCTTAAACTTAATTTTTTCAAAAGAAATAATAACATCACATTCACAACCGTAATAATTACAATTTCATTAGCAAAGCAATTAGGTGGAGCATTCTATCAAAAAACAATGTGGATCACAATTTATAAGTATTGACTATGTAGAGAGATGACATTACTTCTAATTTTTATGTGTTGTGAAAACTCATAAATAGTAAAGATCATAATCACAAATCATAATAATAGAATTTTACTATCTTCACATGTTCGAAGCTTAGATGAATGAAAATTCCTACCATGTCATTTACCAAACGCAACATCGACTATATGAAACAAATAGTATGGATCATTCGATTCTAGAAATAAAGTTTAATTTATCATGTGAGACTTCTATTTTTAATCGATGACTACTCTTATGTTCAATCACAAATGTGATTTATCTTTCAAAATTTTCTTGATATTATTTTCTCAAATTTGCTACTCCACGAGCACATTCAAGAGGTATAAATATTTTTTTTTAATTCTTTTGATAAAATTTATACTAAGATCAAATAATCTTATATATATGAATTGTGGTCAAGAACTCCACAAACCTCTATGAACAATAAACAAGTAAAATGACAATCTTTACAATCCTTCAAGGATGATTTAATATTAAATTTTAGTTCTTCGGGAGCCATATTCCAAATTTTCATAAACAATTATCAAGAAACTTCTTTATTTGAGTGATCCTTAAAAAAAAACTTCGAGAACTTTATTACATTCTCACAGTGTAACTCTTCAATACCTTCATTTTAAAAGTAATACAAAGGCAAGTTAGATCTTATTTTCAATCATAAATCTATCAACATCAAGGAAGGTTCGAGGATGCTAGATATTAAATATTTAGTTCTTCAAGAACTATCTTAAACCTTCATAAACAATGATAAAATTTTGATTGTTTGCGATCCTTCAGGGATGCTTTAATCTTAATGTATTTTAAGCTCTTCAGAAATTATATCACACATGATCTTAATAATTCGAGAACAATTCTTTTGCGCAATCGTTCAGGGACACTCGATATTAAATTATTAAAAATTTTATTGAGAATATCAAACATGCTAATGTGTTAACTAAATAAAATTCAATAAAAAAAATATTAAAAGTATAAAATTCAGTATATGTTAACAAAGATATAGTTCTTTCAAGAACTCACCATAAACCTCTATCGAGAATAACAAAGAAAAATCACAATATTTTTATTTTGCAATCTCTTACGAATGCTTGATATTAAATTATGCGTTCTTTTAGAATTATATCTCAAAAATATATATTCATTCTTTGAACAATCCTTCCAGGATGCTTTAATATTAAGACAAAACATAGTTTTTCAAGAACTATATCATAAAATCTTCATTGTTTGTACAATCCTTCTGGGATATTTCAACGTTAAAGTCAACGTTGATGATGGTTCACAAATAATGATCAAGTAAAATTCATTATTTGAACAATCCTTCAAGAATTGATAATATCAAATATAATTCTTCTGGAACTATCTCAAATTTTTTATCAACGGTGACAATGAAATTAATTCTTTGTATAATCCATTCAGAATGCATGATATGTTGTATTAGCTAAACAAAATTATGAATAAGCTTTCTATCCAAAATTCTAAATAATAAGAAAAATGATTCTTGCAATGAGATTAATAGATTATGCCATCACTCATTGGCATAAATTGTTAGTGCTAGTACATTCTAATACTTTCATGTTACGAATATGAATATGAATAACTAACTATAAAGAATATGATTAAAAGTATACCGAGAACATACAACACACTAACCAATAACATGAAAAATAAGAATCAATATTACCTCAGATTAGTAGAGCTTCGTGCTGATAACGTGTTATGAAATAAACTCAAAGCAAAAGATCAAAGAAGAAAAAGATAAAAGCTATTGCGTTATTCTTTCTCACAAGTATGTCTTTACATCAAAACATGAGTCCTATTTATAGGATACAAATAAGCAAGTGAATATTCACATGCAAACAAAGAGCACTAACAATTCATTCCACTAATATGAGTTATAGAACTTGGAAGATCAAGAGTGTGGACATCCACTAATATTCATAACATATAAGTCTTAATATTAGAGAGCAATTAATTATAAACAACAAAGGCAAACAAAGCATTCCTTTGGAAAAAATGGCAAACAAAGCATGTTGGCCAACAAAGGAAAATAATTGTTCTCGTGAGTTTAACTATGTTGGCAGGAATAATGCATAATATATGTAAGGTTCGGGATTCAAACCCGACCCCTACCAAAAAAAAAGGAAAAGAAACAAAACTTGGAACACAATTAATTTTTTATTTTTTTACATCAACATCTAAAGATAACCCATGTTTCACCAAAAGGTGTGCCACATAATTTGCTTCTCTTAAAACATGATTCCAATCAATGAGTCAGAGTAAATATTTATATGTCCAAGCTTTTTCAAAATGACCGCCATATCTTATGTTATTGTTGATTATAAGGTTGTCAAAATTAAGATTTTGCTTCCGATCCAAAGGGAATAGCAGAATCAAAAATCATAAAATCGAAATCGAAGGATTTAATTTACTTAACTACTATTGTTAGAATCGAAATGTGATATTAAAATAAAAAATCTTAATATCACAATCAAAATTGATTGATTCTACCAAAACAAAATTAATATTAAATATATGTTATAAATTGCATATAGTCATAAACAATTCAAAGTTTCAAATTCACAAAATACTTATATGGTTAAAACTTAGATGCCAGGGAAACTTGCAATTTTATGCAAAGATTTAAATCGTGATTATGACCATAATAGTTGATTAACTGAAAATCAACTTTTATACATCTCTCTTTTTTTTCCTTTCAAAGTGTCTCTCGTTGTATATCTCCCATATAAACACCTGTAAATAATTTAATTTTTTTTTGGTTACCAAATAAATAATTTAAATTGAAAAATGAGCAATACTATGCCTATAATTTTAATTGTTAAATTCATTTCAAAGCTTTCATGAATTCTCTTTCAATACTGGACCATCATAACGAGTGGTGAGCCTAAGAATAGGTAGATTTAAATCAATTCAAGGTCCTAGTCAGTTATGAATGTGATCGATCACACCTTCTTTTACTCTCTTTTTCTTTCCCTTAATATACTACACGCATGCAAGATCTCTCGTCTACTCAACAAAGCAAAAACACACATCCTCACTCTTTCTCCACTCCACTTTTCAACTTTAAGAGTCATAGCCACCATGGCCTAAGAAACCAAACCCCACCTTCCATGGACGGTGCACTTCTCTACTTCCATCCTCTCCGCCATAAGCGATATCACCGGTCGTTCCAATGGTACCATTAACCGCCATCTCCTTAGCTTCGTTGGCTGAAAAAGGCCACCCAACCCTAGTTCCAAATCCATCAACGACATCTCTTCCTCTGACGTCGTTGTGGACCGCACATGCCACCTTTCGTTTCGTCTCTTCATTCCTTCCTCCACCACCACTGCCATAACTATAACTATGATTATTAAAATAAAATAAAAAAAACAAATTTATAATTTGTAAACATCAGCAAAATACAATTAAAGTAGAGAGATAAGTTTGCTTGCTGATTAGTTCGGGAATTAAGATCAAAACATGATTCGGGTCGTAACTCATGAAAAAAGAAAGAAAGAGGTTCATGTTAAAAAAAAAAGAAGAGAATTACCAATATAAATGGTTCAAAAGATGTAATATATATTTTTTGACGTCATTGCAACAATTCTTAATTTCCAATAGATAAACATGTTTTATCGGCCATCGCTTGAACTCCAACAACACTTTCATGTTCCCCATCTTTCTAAGATATGAAACAAGTTTGACTTAATTACATTTTTAGTCCTCGCATTTTAACCAACTCACGAAATTGGTCCTGTCTTTTTCAAATCAAACAAAGATATCTCTATACTATCATGTTTTTTGCAATTTTTGTCCTAACCCCTGAATTGACCTTCAAAAATGTTGATGTGCCATTTTTTTAATGACGTGGCCAAAAAAGCACTTAGGTGGCATTTCTAACATGGAAAATGTCATTAACATGTCATCAAATTGAATTTTTTTAATTGAAAAATAATTAAAATATTTCATAAATTAAAAAAACACATTTCATGTTAAATCAAAAGATCAAATTAAATAAATTATGGGTTTCCAAAATTAAAACTAATAACCCAAAATATTCATCTTCTTCCTTTGGTTTTTTTAAAGATTCTTCATTGTTCTTCATCTTCAACCTAGAAAAAAACTCATATCCAAAAAACCATCACATACCATACACATCTTTCTTTTCTCTTGTCTCACATCTCTCCTTAAATCACCATTCTCTTCACATAAACAAGCTCAAATCAAAAGCATAGATCACAAATTCACAAAATCCTCTTCACAAAACCCTATTCCCAATTCAATCAAAATCCCAAATAAAAAAACAAAATATGAAATCTGAAATTAAAGAGGGGAAATGGGTTGCTTCCACCCAAATCCGAAAATCACATCTAACTCAAATAACTCCACCATGTCTAGATCTCTCTTCACTTGTAGTTTCTTTCTTTTTCTTTTTCTTTTTCTGAAACAGCTTAATTTTATTCCAATCAAAGTTGTCTTGGTGTTTATTTATGTTTTTCCATTGTGGGTAGCACCTATGCCTGTTGGTTGGCTTTGTATTTTCATTTTCTGTCCTCTGCTACTGCTAGGTGTTGTTGTTTGTTGTGTTTTTCTCCCTTCTGCTCTCCTTGAATGGCTTGTACAAAAACGAAGCCTGAAAAATACAGCACCATGCAAGAAATAGAAATGACAGCCGCAAGGCTTAAAATGCCAAAACAGTGGTGTGATGGGTCTGGAAATGGTATGTTGGGTGGTGGTGATGATGGTGTTGGTATGATGAATCTATGGGAAAATGAATTGTAAATGGATGAAACTCTTTCAATTACAATTTGTTTTTGTTTTAATTTATGAAATGTTTAAATTGTTTTTTAAAATTAAAAATTGCTATTTTTTTATGCATCAAAAATTGTTGTTTTAATGACATGTTAATGTCATTTTTCAAGTTGGCATTGCCACATAGGTGTTCATTTGCCATCTCAGCATTTTTGGAAGGGAAAATGGGGGTTAGGACGAAAATTGCAAAAAACATGATAGTACAGGGACAACTTTGTTCGATTTGAAAAAGGCAGGACCAATTTCGTGAGTTGGTTAAAATGCAAGGATCGAAAGTGTAATTAAGCCAACAAGTTTTTCGGCACTGTTTGAGACCAACCACCATACCATAGTTTTCCAATATTCACTTACCATTCATTTGATTTCAACAAATAACCACACAACTTAATAAATGAACATTCACATTTCCTTAACCCTTTTTTGTCTTCTCGCTTCAATTTCTTTTTGGTTTCATGGTTCATACCACCCATTTCACACCCCAAGACTAACTTTGGTGGTCTTGGTTCAACACCATGATCAAATTTGTCAATAATTAATGTAAATTTGGTCGTTGGTGCTTTGATGGGCCCAATTATTCAAATCAACTCTAACTTTAGATTTCATATTTTTTAAAAAGTATTTTGTCGCATCAACTTCGTTATCAACAAGTTTAGTAACTTTGTGGTTAATAAAGTTCTCTTTATAATTAACATTTGGTTTCAAATCAACAAAGACCTCGTTATCGTTTGGTTTCACTTCAACGAAAGACCCATCAATGTTTGGTTTCAAATCAAGGAAAGCTTCGACATTGTTTGAATTTGGAACAATAGGTTGTTCAACAATAACTATAAATATTTAACTAAAATAAAAAAAAAAAGCTAACTTATAATTTACAAACATCAACAAAATGCAATTAAAATAGAGGAATCAATTTGCTGATTGGTTTGGTTGTTAAGATCCAAACATCGTTCGGGTCGTAACTCTTGGTAAAAAGAAGTTCGTGTTGAAAAAAAAGAAGAGAATCATCAATGTAAACCGTACAAAAGATGTAATATATGTTCTTGACATACTCAGTGTATAAATCATTTAAATGATGATTTGAGATTGTTTTTTTGAAGAAAACAAAAATTTAACTTTGATGGATGACCAAAATGAAAAGGTAAAGTGTAAGGGATAATGTTTAGTATAAACCCAATGTTTGATATATATGTAAAAGCAGATCGGATCGTAACATTCGAACTTGTGCGAAGGAGAGTTACAACCAGATGTGATCAGGTTGTAACTTCCAAAATGGACGTTTTAGGGATTTTTGAGAGAAATGTCACATATGGACAATTGAAAAGTCCTATTGAGCAATTTTCTAACATCATCATCAAAATCCAAAAAGCTGTATAAAGAAAAGTCTAAGAAAACAAAACACAATAAGAATGACACGTTTTCCATTTGTTCACAAAATAAAACCATAGTAATGGCACAACAAACTTTTCGGTCCTCTTACTTTCTTACTATAGTAATAAACTCAATCTTTCAAATGAGGTCTTTGAAATACATTGCGTTGGTGCAATGTGGACAGCTGACCACATTTGTTTTTTCAATCAAATGATTGCTAAATGATTTGAGACTCAATTATAATAAACTCATTTAGCAATCATTTTTTGTAGCAATTAACAATTATATGACCGCGTAATGATTTCAGATGACCTCATTTAGTAATTATTTAATGATGGGTCCAAAATAACTACATATCATTTGTTACATATTACCAAAATAAGGGCACGGATCCTCTCCCGTGAAAAAATCACTAGAGACTCTCCTGTGAAGATCCACACCTTTCAATGTCTTTTTTATTAATATATCTACTAGGTGCAAAAATAACTGTGTGGTGTTGATTTTACGGCAGACACTTTACACTGGAGAGGATCTCCTCCCCTAAAATAACATCCCATATAGGACGTGTACAAAAGTGGTATGGAAAAATGATGTTTATCTATCCTTTTATTGTTAAATTCATTTCAAAGCATTAATGAATTCTCTTTCATTTCTTAAAAAGGATAGGTACGTACATATATCATTGGACCTAAAGTAGGTAGATTTAAATCAATTCAAGGTTATTGTCGGTTATCGACGTGTTCACATGCACCTTCGTTTATTCTCTTCATGTTCTTTGCCCTTATTATATATTACACGCATGCATGATCCTATCTTCTACTCAACAAAGCACAAACACACATATCCTCTCTTTTTCTCCACTGCACTTCTCAACTTCAATTAGAGTCATAGCCACCATGGCCTTAGAAACCAAACCACGCCTTCCATGGAAGGTGCGCTTCTCTACTTCCATCCTCTCCGCCATTAGTGATATCACCGGTCGTTCCAATGGTACCATTAACCGCCGCCTCCTCAGCTTCATTGACTGGAAAATGCCTCCCAACCCTAATTCCAAATCCATCAACGACATCTCTTCATCTGACGTCGTTGTGGATCCCACATGCAACCTTTGGTTTCGTCTCTTCGTTCCTTCCTCCGCCACCACTGCCACAACAACATCTCTCCCTGTTATCATATTCTTTCATGGTGGTGGCTATGCATATATGTCTCCATCTTCTATTCCATATCACATGCTTTGTCGCTTATTTTGTCGTTCTTTTCCTGCCATTGTTGTCTCTGTTAATTATGGTCTTGCCCCCGAACATCGTTTTCCATCCCAATACGAGGATGGTTTGAAAATCCTTAAGTTCTTTGATCAAAATATTGATGTTTTAGGAAAGTATGCTGACATCAGCAAATGTTTTTTGGCGGGTGATAGTGCGGGTGGAAACTTGGCCCATCATGTGGCTGCTCGGGTTTCCTTAGAGGGTTTTCGGGTTTTAAAGGTTATTGGATTGATTTCGATCCAACCATTTTTTGGAGGAGAGGAACGAACCGAGTCTGAGATTCGATTGAAACGGGTACCCATTTGTTCAATGGATAAAACCGATTGGTATTGGAAGATGTTTTTGCCGGACGGGTCAAACCGAGACCATGAAGCGTCTAATGTTTGTGGGCCTAATGCAATGGATATTTCAAATGTGGATTATCCGAATACCCTGTTGTGTGTTGGTGGGTGTGACCCGTTAGTAGATTGGCAAAAGAGGTATTATGAGTGGTTGAGAAAATCTGGGAAAGAAGTGCAACTAATAGAATATCCAAACATGGTTCATGCTTTTTTTTACTTTCCTGATTTGCCTGAAACTTGTGACCTTATTTCTAAAGTCAAAGATTTTATGATCAAGCAAATTGTTACTATGAATTAAGGGTTTAAGCTAGCAAATTGTTACTATGAATTAAGGGTTTAAGCAATTTGGAAAAATATCAATCATCAATTATTTTTTATTTTTATGCAATTAATCGTCAAGTTAAATAGTGTTGTGTTATATAAAAAAAAGTGTATATTTCTTTGTATCTACGTTTGAAAATAGGATAGCTGTGTGTAAATTTATTTATGGAATTGTTATGCCAAGTTTATAATTATAATAATATATTGATATTTTGTATTGTTGATGTCAAAGATAATCACCCTTGCAAAAGATTGAACTTAGTTGCCTCAAAGATGATAATATGTCACATAACTTAATAAGATATTGCATTTGTGTCCTATAACTTAATAAGACTCTGAGCATAGTGTAAAGGCAAATTCTTTAGTACACTTGAATTTTTTACGATAAAATTTGAGTGTATCAGTACATCAAATCTTTAAATTAATAATTAATTGAATTGCTTTGTAAAGAAATAAGTTATTTCCTATGATTTACAATTACAATAACTAAATATCATTTGTCAAAAGTGTCGGCGATTTTTCTTTTAATTTTTCTAAACTTTATTACTCAGAATAGAGAATATTTACTATTTTTCAGTAAAATGTAAAAAAAATTAGCATAATTTTTATAAACAATTTTTTTTAACTAATGATATTTATAAATAATGAAATGATGTTTTTCTTATAAAATTATGTTTTATAGAATATAAAAGTCGATAAATATCTCTTTATTTCATAAAAATGATCATTACATTATAGATTTATGAAAAAGAGTATCGACACACGTTAATTTACAAGTGTAGTTTAGAAGTTCCCTATTGCAAAGGATGCCTATTATTACTTGTCGTTTAATTAGTTATTTTCTGTTCGCTATTTAGTTTTACTGTGTACGTAAGATTTGTCTCCTCTAGAGTGCAACCATAGTTTAGGCATTTAGGTAGTTATAGGGCCTAATATTGATATTTATATCTTGATATTATATATGTCTTTCTAGGAAGTAATTAGTTAATTAGTACCTAGAAGAAAGATACTGAAAGTGAGTTTACCCTAGTAGTAAGTACTTATGAGGTGACATTACTAATATTGAGTAAAATTTGTTGAACCCTAGATGTAACAAGTTATTAATTAAGGAAATAAGTGACTTCACGACTTAAATCAGCCTAGTAGATCCATTCTCCTCGACCCTTGGTAAGGTAGACGTTGATAGAGCTTCTGTTTGTAGAACTACTAAGAGGGAGATTGTGTTATGTACTCCTAAGATTCATAGATGGAAAAACCATTTAGGAACACTACCATTATACCTTTGGAAATTTAGGAATGCTAATTTAATTATAAGTTTCAATTACCTTTGAGGGAGTAAGACCCCACGCGTAAGGATCCCCGTGTGACCAGTAGGTGCAACTCAATATTTGAGGGATATACCGAAATCAACTAAGACAGTAAGGCCCCGCACGTAAGGATCATCGTGCGATCAGCAGGTGCAACTTGACGAACCGATTAGGTTAGAACGTCCCAACGGACTCATCACTTAGATAGTCTACTTAGAATAACTAAATGTGACATGAACGTTATTTAATTCCAAAAAATGAATAGGGGGATTCGAAGAGTCATAACCGTTGCTTACATTTTTGCAACCAAAATAGGAAACTTGCTCTGTTGCAAACAGATAAAAATTGCAATCTCTAACCCCCATCCCTTTTATATATTTTATTGTTCAAAAATAAGTAACGAGCATTGTTTGGACGAGACGAAACGACAATCCATGTTGATAGGATACTCTAACCCGACCATCAAGTTTTTGGCACCGTTGCATGAGATTGTTGATATTTTCAACTAAGAAATTCAAATTACTTATTTGTATCTGTTTTTATTTTTCTGTCATTTATTTTTCCGCATTTTATTTTTTCGTATTAAAAATTCAAAAATACAACCAAAATAAAATTAGAAATTTAAAAATACCAAAAATATTTAGTACTAGTTTAAGCATATTTTTTAGAGTAGTTTTATCCTATAGTTTATTTTTCTGAGTTGTTACTAACATAGTTTATTTTTCTGTTTGCATTTAGTTTATTTTTATTTTTTCCATTTAGTACGAACCTTTTTCTTTTCTTTTCTCATTTAGGAACTAACAATTTATTTTTATTTTTATTTTTAGAATCGTAGTTTAGGACATAATTAGTTTGCATTGCATTTTAAGAGTCGTAGTAAAAATAACAGTTGTTTTAAAAACTACAATCATTAGATCGAATCTAGCTAGCATTAGGTCATTTAATATTAAGGGTCGGTCCATCTAATTTTGCATTTAGGAGTATGATTAGCATTAAGTAAAAATAGCAATAGAGTCATAATTAGTAATAATAATAGGTAACAACAATAGTAGTTAATTTAGATCGAGTCTGCATTATATTTAGGAAATAATAGAGTCAAGTAACCACATAGGAGTTAACACCAACCTAAAAATAATTAAATCGAGGGCAACCTTATCATTGTTAGGAATTTTTCTCAAACTTGTGATTATTGTGTGAAATAGGTAATCATGGAAGCAACCAAAGACGAGCAATTAATGGCAACAAAAGAGGAAATTGGAGAATAGGAATTGGAGCACTTGATATAATTGTTCAAGAAGGTGAAGGTGACAACATCCTTTGTTGAGAAACTAGAGAAGGAACCAGGATGCCTCAAGTTTCAGAAGGAAGTAGATCTTAAGCGCCAGGAGTTGCAAAAGTCAAAACCAACTGGAAAATAAGAGCATATCAACGCTATTGAAGTAAGGGAACACTCGTCAGGCAAAAATTAAGCAAGTATATAAAGAAGTAGCTGAAGAATTCAAGGAGCTTCACTAGATCCTCGAAAAGTACCAAATTCATATGCCAGTAGAGGAAATGGCGAAGCAAAGTCCATGTTGCATTAATTTTCTGTTATAATTGCTGAAAACAATAGTGGATTCATCTGAAGAGGACTACGTAACACACTTACTGAAGAGTGTCACATCAACTTCGAGGTACCTGCAACCATCAAGTTTGATGGTGAAGGATGCTATACACTCCCTGTGTATATAGAGGAGACATACATCGGTGAAGGCTTAAGTGATTCCGAAGCAAATGCAAACCTTATGAGTCTAAAGAAGGCAAGCGAGTTAGGAAATATGAAAATGATCCCATATAACAAAACAATTGGATATGCTAATGGTCAGGTTGAAATGGCGATCGGCATACTGTATTCCCATCAAAGTCCTATATTGATGCATATGATTGGGATTAATTTTATTGTTGATTCTTACTGCTTGAGAATATACGCAGGGTACTACATGCAACTAGTCAAATAAAACTATATCACGTCAAACCCGAAAAGCTACACAAATCCTAAGTTTGACAATAATATAATTATACATAAAAAACTACACAAATGATTCAACCATTAAAAGTGAATCAATCACCAATAAACCCAAATTCAAAGTGATAGAACCTATTGCCACTATGCCAAACTGTATGGACTAAACATAATAGTCAGACAAGCAGAAACTAGCAAGTCAACCTCGTTAAACAATTGTTCCTTCTCATTTTCTCAAGGTTGTTGAAGCAAATACTTCAAAAAGTGGCATTCAAGAGAAATCTTTAGAATTCTGTCAAAAAAAAAAGAGAGAGAAATCTTTGGAAGTAGAAGCCGTGTTATGTTCTATTGATGCAAATCTTGCTGAAATTTGCTGAAAGAATTCAAAGTTTGATAGGGAATTATCAATCAACAAAACTTTGGGGGAAAACCATATGATAGTAAATTAATATATAGATGCAGTATTACATCCCAAAACTTTGAGGGACCATGACATTCTTCAAATGATTCAATTATCAATCAGGATAGGTTTTCCGGAGTACGAAGCTGTATTCAAATCAAGCTGAAAAACACAAATAAAATACAACATAAGTCAAGTAATTAAAGAATTTACAATCTCAACAGCAAATCTAACCAAAAAAGAAAAATCAAATGCAGATAACTTAACTACATCTAGTGATTAAAAAATGATTTATACCACGAGCAATTGAAATCCATAAAAATTCACTTAAATATCAAAGTAAAAACATCCAACTATATAGATTATTGACGTAGTAACAAATATATGTGGTGCAACTAAAACAATATTCCTATTAAACCAAAATTGTTCTGCCAAAACTGAGCCTAATTTACTTATATAGAGTTGGATGCTGATATAAGTCGACAAATGTAAGGCAGAAAATTATTTAGCGGTAAATTTCAACAAATGTTTTCAAAGGTATCCAAAAGACACATCAAGAGGGTGATACAACGAGTTAAACCAAGACACAAAAAATAAGCGCATAATTCTCAAAAGTGCAGTGCAGCCATAGCTTATCCTCATTCCACTACAAGAAATATTGGATTTTCCTACAAAACTTTCCGAGGAAATTTCCTACGAATATGTTTCCTACGAATTAGCGACGAAATATTCGTCGGAAAGCATATGTCAGTCAAAATGGGACCCTTATAC
>Ga0228711_1003705_pt1 | contig 23728 bp, 6 predicted proteins | sample MedpolnodulmetaG_2_FD_177996 | JGI IMG/M metagenome (GOLD analysis project Ga0228711, IMG submission 177996) | Root nodule microbial communities from Medicago polymorpha collected in Santa Monica, California, United States - brown nodules | ecosystem: Host-associated > Plants > Roots > Nodule...
CCTCCAAAAATATTAAATCTCTCCACCATCTAGACATGATGCTCGGCCAAGAATCATCCCCATCTACCAACACCTTATTTACCTGATTGCCATACTTCTCAATAACGACTTCTTTCCACAAACCCCCTTCGCCTTGAATCAATCTCCATCTCCACTTTGCCAACAAACTCAAATTTACCAATCTAATATCCCTCACCCCTAATCCACCCTTACACCTTGATTGACACACAACCCTCCACTTAACCCAACATAGTTTCCTTCCTCCCCTCGTCCCACCCCATAAAAAATCATGTTGAATTTTTACTATCTTCCTCCAAACCTTGTTCGGCATCTTAAGAAAAGATAAATAAAAAATTGGGATAGCATTTATCACTGCATTAAGAAGGACAATATGACCCCCTAAACTCACATACTTATTCCCCCATGAATGAAGTTTATGAGATAATTGCTCCAAAAGAGGCTCCCAAGTAGTAAGCTTTAAAGGATTAGGTCCTACCGGCAATCCCAAATACTTGAACGGTACCATTCTGTCACTACAATTCAAAAAATTACACGCCATAGTCATGAACTCTGGAGACACATTAATCCCTATCAAACAACTCTTATAAAAATTGACTTTGAGACCCGAAGCCATCTCAAAACCTCTCAACAAAGGCTTTAGAGTCTAAAGGTTATCCACCAAAGCTTCCCTATGCATAAGGTATCATCCGCGAATTGAAGATGAGAAATTACCATACCATCATTATTAATTTTTAACCCCTTGAACAAATTTCGAGTGACGACATTCCTCATCACACCACTAAATCCCTCCGCCACCTAGAGGAATAAAAAAGGAGCTAGAGGATCGCCTTGCTTCAACCCTCTTTGGATATCAATCTCAACCGTCGGACTACCATTAACAAGAATGGACATACTCCCTCCAAAAATACATGCCTTCATCCATGCCACCCATTTAGCACACTTCCCCACTCTCACCATCATATATTCCTAGAATCCCCAATCGACTGAGTCATACGCCTTTTCAAAATTGACCTTTAAAATCAAGCATTGACGATTCAATTTCCTCGCATAATCCACAATCTCATTTGCAACCACCACTCCATCCACCAAATTTCGACCTTTAAGGAAAGTCGATTGTGATTGGTGATGAGTAAAACCGCAAGTGCAAAGAGTATCATTCTGACATTCAATTAACTTTTAATAATGATTAGATGAAAGTTTCAAAGGTTAAAAAGTTTGGATTTTTAATTAAAGAAAATAATAAAAATAAAAGCACCTTGAGATTATTAGTTCATCTAGATGACAAATCCTTCACAAAACAAACCCTAAACCTAAACTTTATATTCGATCTACTTTCTAAAGACAAGTTTCTCTTAAGCGTATCAAAACTTCTTTCGAAGTGCAGTGAGTGTGTTCCTCTATATGTCTCAAGGTTTGCTAGACTATTCTCATGTTTCGCAACCCTTGTCTAATTTCACTTGTTTCAATATCAAAGCTCTGATGTCGCTTTATGAATTGATATTTGTGATGATGAATTAACAAATACCAACCCTCCGTTGTCGCTTTATGAGTTTGGTATTTGTTAATTTATTATAAAAACGGTGAATTAGATTAGAAAGTAGATTTATATAAAATTAGGGTTTATGGCTTGGTTTGATTAGGATTATGTTATTAGACTTATCCAACAATTCCAAGACAAGAAGAGTCTACTCACTAACGTTCCTTGTAGACATAGAAGAGAAGAAGAATAAGAAGAACATAAAATAGAGGTGAACTTTTATTCAAAGAAACAATTGTCACTTATTATTTCCAAGAACAAAAGATGAATTGTTGTTATAGCTAGCTACTCTATTTATAGTTTACAATGACTTAAGCCCCAAGAAATATAACACTAGAATGTTCCACAAGAAACCACGGGCTTTTAGGTCAGAAGTAAACTAATTGGTAGCTTGTCCATGAAGCAGAAGCAGCAAAAGAGTATCCTGAAGGCAGGCACGGCCGTGCTGCTAGTGGCACGGGCCGTGCCAAGTTCCTGACTTGGGGGTGACATATTTTTGTCCCATATTTTCGTATTTTCATCCCGAATCAGCTCCTAATCCTCTTTCTTTTACTCCAAGACTCAATCTATCAAATATTTGTTCGTGAAATATTATAACTTACAATTGAAGTAAAATAGTTCTAAAAAGGAAATAATATTAAATAAAACGATACTGAAGGCAGGCACGGTCGTGCTGCTAGTGGCACGGGCCGTGCCAAGTTCCTGACTTGGGGGTGACATATTTTTGTCCCATATTTTCGTATTTTCATCCCGAATCAGCTCCTAATCCTCTTTCTTTTACTCCAAGACTCAATCTATCAAATATTTGTTCGTGAAATATTATAAATACCAAAACTCCTTCACAAAAGCAAAATAAAATCATCCGGCCCCGGACTTTTATTTCCGTCACTCTCCCTAACCACCGTTTCAATTTCCAACATCGTAATGGAGCCACCAAGCAACCATTTTCCTCTTTGGAAAGTGTGTCGAAAGCTACCCCGTCTAACTTCGGACGATCCCAAGAAGTTGAAGAAACATGGTAGGTAAAATGATCCACCACCGCCTTACGCACCTCATAAGGGGATTCCACGCATCCATCATCGACCTTTAACGCCTTAATCATATTCTTATGAGATCTCAATTTTACACATTTATGAAGAAAAAAAAATTAAATTAGCATCTCCCTCCCGCAACCACTTTGATTTAGATCTTTGAACCGTCAAAGCCCTTTTCGCCTTTAGAATTCTCCACATCTCACCAAACAAAGCCTTTCTTCTTTGCACCTCCTCCCCACTCAACTCACCTCCCTCCCCCTTAACATCCAAATCCGCAATTTCCACAACCAAGATATCCAGTCTACCATCCATTTCTCCATATTCCCCCTTATGCCACTCCTTTAAATGGAATTTTAACAACCTTAATTTTTCCTTCAAGACAAAACTCATCCAACCACTACTATTACAACTCCTCCAAATCCCCTCCACCACACCCTTAAATTTGTTATTTTCCATTAAAAAATTGTTGAATCTAAATGGTCTCGGACCCCAATCCCACCCACCAATTTTTAGCACCAACGGGCAATGATCCGAAATATCGCCAGGAAGCACCCAAAGCGATGAAGGCCCCCAAAATTGAGTCCACTCTTCTGAAACAAGGAATCTATCAATCCTACTCATTGCTATACCATTCGAGTGATACCAAGTGTACCTACGCCCCAATAAATTCAAATCATCCAACTCCACATCCCTAAAAAATTCATTGAAAAAATTACACTCCAAGGTTTGAGAAGATGACAACCCCACATTACCACCTCTTCTCTCATCCCTATTCCGGACCGCGTTAAAATCCCCAAGAATACACCAAGCTCCATCCCCCAATCTCCTTCTAACCTCCAGAAGACTACCCCACAACCTCCTCTTATCCTCCAAATTACATTTAAAATACACATTAATCACAAAACATCTTCTACGATGAACTCCCCAATCCAAACAAACACCTACAAACCCTTCCCCCATATAAGTGAAATTAAGACAAGATTCGCAATTATTCCATAAAGATAAAATACCACCATTATTACCTTTCGAGGGGAGAAAAGCCCACTCGCAATCTTCGCTCCCCCATAAACTATAACAAATGTTTATATGCTAAAATGTCTAATTATATTCTTTTGTTATTGTTTGAATTAGAATTAGCCTTTGGTTATGGAAATTAAAATGCTTAAATAAGATTGTAATTGCGAGCTAAAGAAACAAACTAGCATCACGACATAATGGATAATTAGTTGCTATAACAATTATTTATATACATACAAACAAAAACTAATTTCAAACAGCTATTACAAAAAGTACAACAATGAAACAATCACGAAACATATATATATCACATCCTAAGATACAGTAACTTATTATCAACCTAGGGATGGAGTGGCCATTATCACATCTTGAATTTTGTGACATTCTCTATGCTGCATATATTCCTAATAATTATGTCCCCTTGGAATGTCTCTATCTGCAATTGTTAATGCTGCAAAGGAACCAATACAAACAAATATTTCAATTCGTGATTATTCAAAATATATTTACATGTTCAACGCATGTTCCTTATATTTTTTGTATTTCCCAATTAAAATATGATTATGATTATTATAAATTTATTATAAAATAGAAGCATATGCATCAATGACATATTACCAAAAAAAATATTGTTTCAAGGACAGAGATTGGCATCAAATTTTTTCCGTCAAATAAAAAAAACAGAGACTGGTATTAAGTATTTTAACGTATATATGAAATAAAAACATGAATCTAATTGAACTGAATTGGATCAAATTACCTACTCTAGTTTTTACTTTTTTGCACCTGATATATATAATTTATTTTCCCATTTTGTATTATTTAAAAATAAAAAGAAAAATAAAACTGCCAGTGATTTTTTGTTAATATTGAATCAATTCAAAATACCCTAATTTGATCCAAGGCTGAAAAAAATATTTTGACCAAAACTTTACTTAATTTCTTCTCAATAGAGAACTTAAATAAGCTTACGAACCAAGAACATTTAAACTTAACTAAATTTTAACCCATGTTCAATAGATGTTATAAGCAAAAGACTTAACTATATGTGTAAACTTCGTTCTAAAGCATGTATATAATTTTTTTAACAAGTAAAAATAGAATATATTCACACCAACAGAGAGAGTCCTTACAACAAAGACCTTAAAAGCTTACAAGTTTACATACAAAAATCAACGGAAACAAAAATGAATTAGTTTATATCCATAACACAAACGGTTCGACCACCACATATGAAAATTTAAACCAATATCTGCATGCATATATGAAAGTTTAAACTAATATGTATATAATTGAAACTGGAAGTTTAAACCACATATGAAAGCATGTATATAATTGAAATATAAATTCTATGAAAGTGGAAGAATTGAATGGTTTACAACTTACGAGACTTGGATGGCTGAGGCTTAGTGTTAGGTTTATCAGTCCTTGAAACCAATCGCCTTACTTTGGTGGCAAGAGTAGGTGAAAGAAAAAAATCAAGAAATGAAACCATTTTGTATGCTTTTCTTCAGTCAAGATGAGTGTTCTATTTCTGTGTATTGTAGGTATACCTTGAAACAAGATTGTCTATAAAGTAGGTATTTATAAAGTTTATAACTTTAACCTTTTTCATGCGGTCAAAACATTTTGGTCTTTGTCTTATCCACGTCAACTTCTGGTTTCCTCAATTTGTTTTTGTTTATATTAAGCAACCACACTACTTGCATGCATTTGGATTAGGTCTACTTCATTTAATATTAAAATTGTTTAATAACAAATTTAACTAATATTTTTCAATGTTTCAAAAAAAATATCTAATCTACAATTTTTTAAGCATGTTGGAGGGTGGCGAGAAAATTAGAGATACAATTCTAGTTTCGAACACTTTTTCACACACTACTCTCTCTTAAAATTTATTTTTTAATGGTAAAATATATATATATATATATATATATATATATATATATATATATATTGTGAAAACTAAATATTATATTTCAAAGATAGATGTATGTATAACCACTAATATGTTTATATATGATATTCTAATCTATTGGATTTGTCAAAAAAAAATCCATCGGGTACTGATGACTAATAGGTCAATTGCAAATTATTATTAATAACAGTGAAACTTCATCAAGCTAGTGAATGAATTTTTAGCATCCAGACTTGAAAACAATTCTTTTAAAGGTATTGTTGTCCAACACTTTAGTTAGATAATATGCAAGGTTGCCTTGAGAAGAGATATATGGAATGCAAATTAAACTATTATCTAATTTTTCTTTGATGAAGGCGTCTGACAACTTCAATATGTTTGGTTTTATCATGCTTCACCGGATTGTGAGCTATGCTAATAGCATGTTTATTATCAAAATAAAGTCTCATTGGTTCATCATCATCCTTTATTCTCTAATGTTCTATGATGCTTTTCAGACATAATAGTTTGCATACCCCATGTGCCTTTACCCTCAACCCTGCTTCAACACTAGATCTAGATACCACATTTTGTTTTTTACTCTTCCAAGTCACAAGATTGCTACCCATAAATGTGCAATATCTTGTAGTCGATCTCCTATCCACAATTGACCTTGCATAGTCAGCATTAGTATATGCTTCAAGTCAAATCACAAAATATCTTGACTCATTAATTGGAGATTTGTAAATGTTGTGAATTCGTTAAAAATCACACCAATAAAATACTTGATATGTGGAGCAAATTAATCAAGCAACCAAAACAACATGGATGACAATTATAAACACAAGCAAAAAGATAGAAAACAACGAGAGAAATAGAGAGAGAGAGAGAGAACACACGAAAAATTGTTTATCCAGTTCAGTCCAATACTGACTTAGTTTGGGGGAGAAAGTAGTCATCCGTTCCACTATAATGATGAGTAACTTTACAAAGAGATATCAAAAGAGGTTACAAGAATTAGTCTTCAAACCTAATTCTACTCAAAGTTCCAATCTCTTCATGTGACCAAGAGACTCAATCCTAATATTGTTTCTCCGAGGTAAATCAATCTCAACCCTAGTGTTTGTTGCCAAGAGCAAACTCTACAAACCCTAGTTTTAGTATTGACTTCTAAACCTTTGTTTTATGGCTCTCTATAGTCTCATCTTTCATCTGATACAAGGTTTATATTTATAGAGAAATATAACTCATAAATTTGGATAGAATATCACATTGAAGATACGTTTCCCTTTTTTTCCCTCTTTCAGCACAAAATATATTTGCATCAAATATTCCTTCATACGCTACAAAAATATATTTATTGTCCATAAATATATTTTCAGCAACAATCTTCTGGAAGCACAAAATATATTTGAAACAAATCATTTATATTTTTAGCAACAATATTCTTCATCCATCAAATTTTGAGTCAATTTCAACATTTCTTCACATTGACTCTAAATTAGTGATGATGTCAATTTAACCATCAATCACTTTGTTGCTCTCTCCATGCTTCATCTTCCCTTGCTTCCAACTACACAGAGTAGCTCCACAAGCTTCCACCCAACCTCTTCAACCATCGAAATGTCTTCCGCCTTCTTGAAGACCATCCTTGCATCCAATGTTGGATTGTAACCGACAATTGATACATCACAGTACTCTCTCTTTTAAGTATGACGAAATTCTAGCCTGTGTTTGACACAAGTATCTATACTAGTTTATTTAATAATATATGATTTGAAAAACAACTATTTTTGGAAGTGTGTAAGGTAAAATTATAATAGTGGGAGTGAGCTAATATAGGTAAAGAGAATATATGGTTTTGGGATGATTTTTTCGGATAATTTGAAAAACAACTCTATATCTAAAGAGAATATATGATTTTGGGATGATTTTTTCACTTTCAATTACACCATTAAATAAGTTTGTCTATAACAATGATATATTGTTGGTGTCATTAGAATGATAAGAATTTATATTATGTTTGTAATATTATTGGTGTCATTATTAACAATAGAAGATATATTTTCATAAATAAAAACAAAGGAAGGTAAATACTATAAAATAAAAACGGAAGGCATTATTATATGTATTATCAATAATAGATTCTTTTTTGTCAAAAAAAAAAGATATTTATTTCCTTATTTTAAAAAAATATTTATTTGCTAAAAAACGGTGGATGTTTATTACGTAACTTTATGTATTATTTTAAATTTATAAAAGATAAAAATGGAATTTAACTAAAATAATAACGGTAAAAATGGAGAAAAACAATGATCAGCTATAAGTTCAGATGTTATTTGAAATAACGTCTGAAAAATAAGTTTGTAAAATAAGTTATAAGTTCATGAAAATAATGATGTTTATTAAACAAAACATTTTTAGTCACATAAACTTATAAACTATAAGATAATTTATCGATCTTGCCAAACAAACCCCTAATCGGAGGGATTTGACTGAATTTTGTGATATTATTCATTATTGTAAAACTATCATTTTTTATTTTTTTATATAAACTATAATGTTGAGATTGAAGATTGTTAGAAGGTATATAAATGAGAACTAGATTTAGTGCTGTAATAATTGTACGCAGTTTTAAATCTTGAACGGTTAAGATTAAAGGATGTGTCTTTTTAATAAAATAATCTTAGCCGTACAATTTTGATCAAACAGCTGATATGCTTTACAACAGCATGCAGCAGGAAATCTATTTCCATGTAAATGAGGTTGTTTATATTCAAATATCTGGTTCATATAGCAACGGTTTGCTATAATAATTGTTTCCTAAAAAAAAGTAACATATGCTATTATACCCAAAATAAATAAATATGTTAATCTCATGTGAATGCAAAGTTATGACTTCCGTCAATAGACCTGATCCACCAATGTGAAAACGGAACACGTCGATAACATTTTGACTACACTATATATTTCATTTTTTGACTAACTGAAACTACGAAAGTTTTATTTTTTGACAATTGAAACTACGAAAGTTGAATAATGCAATTGGAACGCAACCAATGTTATATTTTAGACATGAAGAATATTATATTTTTTTTTTTGGTAGTGATGAAGAATATTATATTATATACCTGTTAAAATTTAGTTTGTATGCTTCCTAAAAAAATTAAAAAATTAGTTTGTATGCATGCTGTTAAAAACGGACTCCCAGAACCTACTAGACTGGGAAGACGACCGTAGAAGACAATCTAGTATAAGATTAACAAACCATTTCCATGGTATCATTTTATTTAAGTTTTTAGTCCTTATAAATATTCACAGTTTTGTTTTTAGTACCTACAAAATAAAATCACACTTTTTAGTCCTTGTGACATTTTCCTTAAGCATTTTAGGGACCAAAAATGTTGATGTAAATTTTTGACAGGAACTAAAATGTTGATGGAAAAATTTTATAGGGACTAAAAATGTTGATGGAAAATTGTATAGGGACTAAAAAGTGCGATTTTATTTTGTAGAAACTAAAAACAAAATTCTGAATATTTATAGGGACCATTTACTTAATTAACCGTTCATAAAATAAGCAATGAACCATTTCCAAGGTATGGTTTTAGACCTAAGAACACAAATGGTACATACTTCAGAGTATAGTCTCATTTCTAACTATCCGGATGATGCAAACAACTAATGTCAAATTAATGTAGATTATTTCTTTTTACCCCTTCGGTTGAAATTTGTACGAACATTTTGTGACTTTTGCGACAACTTTCTCTTTTATACTCACATTATATTTTTACTTTCTCTTAATTGCTTTGATTTTCGTGTCAATACCTATTACTCTTTTTAAATTTATGCTTTGATTTTCGTGTTAATACCTATTATTCTTTCTAAATTTATGATTGTCACATAAGTTGTCATACCAATGGTTGTTCAAATAACACAACTTTATACTTAATACTAAACAGAGAAGGAAATGTCACATCTATAGAAATAGTGTATTTTAGATTCATGTATACTCCTGATGACATAGCACATATGATATTTTCGGCTATGTTTTTAGTACTTTTCTTTGCATTTGAAGATAAATAAGATCATAGTTAGAGGAGTTGTCTATGGATTGAGGAATAAATTTTATGTTTTCACTCGAGTCATTGTAATTGAGTTTTATCCTAAATCATACAACTCCATAGGTATTTTCAGTGTTTAGTAGTGAGAAATCGTGTAAATCGACAAATCAAGATATCACGTGAAAGATCAAGGATATGCAAATTCAAGTTCAATGCATTGGTTCTTAGAAAGTTCTTGAAGACAATACAAAGTGAAGATAGTTCATTTCAAGTTCCTAGGAGTTTCCAAGCTGAAGAACAGTAAAAAAACGGGACGAAAACACAAGATATCACACAGGAGTGGCTGCCTCATACGCATGGTTGTGAGCAAAAATCGCCCGCATCTTGTTTTTCAAGCAGAAACGGTGGAAAAGGACCAATTTTATTTCTTAAACCTTAAATGATCATATGTTATAAATAGAGATATTTGCACTCATTATTTTTTGGACAATCAATATATTCCTAAGGACCTAAGAAACCTCCAAAAGGGCATTAGACCCTCTCAGAGGCCTTAGCGCCCTCCAGAAGGGATCTAAAGCCCAAGGCGCACCCCTCCCAGAGCGCCGCCTTAAGCTAGCTTCTAGAAGCCTCTAGAGCTCGGCCTAAATACATAAATACCCCTATTACTTACTGCCTAAGTAATCAGAAATCAGGCCCATAAAGGGCTATAAATACAACCTTTAAGAGCCTTCTCAAGTCGTGACCAAGACAATACACACCCTAATTACGATTATTGTACTTTTGCAGGTACATTTTTCATTCAGAAAGATAGTGGTTCAAGACAAGGATGAAACATCAGAGTTTCAAGGCAGGATCTCCATCTTCCTCTTGTTCTCTCTAGTGTATGTTTTCTTATTGTTTTGATATGATGTATGTTTCCATAATCAACTAAAACTCTTGATTAGGGTTCAAAGATGAACCCCTTCTTAAGTGTTGGATTCAATTAATAAAGTTTTCATTCAATTGTGTTTTTCTTGTGTTCAATTTTAAATTAGTTCTTGTTTGTTTTTGATGCTTTTTAAAAAGAGATCTCCGTATCGTAATCTTGAAAACTGATCCGTAGATGAAAAGTAGGATTGACATCCCGAATTTTTTTATCTGTGCATGTATGTTCTAATTACTTAATTCATAATTATGTTAATGAAATTCAAGATTGAAATCTAATGTTTTCTACTCTCTTTTTTGGGAAACGCCGTAGTATAACTAGGTTAACTGTGAACATACATTGTCGTACGATGTTTTGGTGGAGTTTTAATCTTAGTTTCAATAAATCATGAGTAGACACCACATAGCTGATTGTTTTCTCAGTTAATTCCAACAAAGACGAAGGGGGATTCAAGGAATCCCTAATCGTCGTTAATAATCTGAATCAAAGACTTAATCTTGCATTGGGCATGACAAAATTAAACCGTGCAACTATATTCAATACTCTTTTAATTTCACTCTTCGAAATAAGTTTTATTAATTGCTAAGTTGAATGACAATCCCTGTGGAGAACGATACTTACTAAGGTAAGGTAATCGGTGAAACTTATGTTAAATCAAGATTGGGTATAGGTAAGTCTAGTTACGTTTTTCTTTAATTGTTTTTAATTTTAAGTATTTATCTTTTGTGTTTATTAGGAGTAGAATTTTTTTAATAGGTAGTTTGTTTTGTTTTATCTTTTAGGTAGTATGTCTTTTTAGATTAGGGTAGTTTTTACTTTCCTAATTTTTAGGCAAGTTTTCTTTTTCTATTTCTTAGGTTAGATTAGTTTTTATATTCCTTGTTTCTATGATAGTTTTTTTTTGTTTCATATTTTTAGGTTAGTTATATATTCTTTTTCATATCTTATTTAGAAATAACAAAAGTATTTTTCTGTTTTATTTTGGGTTAGAATCTAGATTAGATTTAAATTTTGTTTTTAAATTTAATTTTTGATCCATATCTTTTCATCAAAATTGAATATATATATTATTTCTTTTTGGGTCATTTATCTCTACCGCAAACTCTTGTTCAAGAAAATCCTTGCGAGTTATTATATGTGTGGTGCAAGTACAGGCACTTTGTTGTTTGACTCTAACATAGACAAAACTGAAAGAGCGTTGCAAAAACGAATAAGGGAACCAAGAGAAGCGGCAAATGTTCCACTACCAGGTTTAGGTGATTTCTCGTCCGACGAAGAGGCAAAAGTAATGGAACGCATCACACTAGGAGACTATGGAAGACTAGACAACCTTCATGAGGTAGCTCAAGGGTTTCAACTAGGGAACCATGTCTTCTTTGACATAAAAAACTCAGTTCTGACTACTCTGAAAGTGAACCAATACTAAGGTAACGACGATGAAGACTGTGATATTCATCTGACTGATTTTTTAGAAGCTTGCAGCACCACTAAATCCCGACAGGGTCTCTAAGTTAGACAAACGACTTAGGTTGTTTGTTTACTCTCTAAAGTGATGTGCCAAATATTGGTTGAATGGACTTCCAACTGGTAGCATTTCCACTTGGGACCAGTTCAAGACGGCTTTTCTCAACAGTTTTTTCCCAACTATCAAGTACATGGCAAAAAGACGGGAGATTTCCAGTTTTCAATAAGAAGACGGAGAAATCCTCTATGATGCATCAAAAAGGTATAAGTTGCTACTTAAGTAGTGCCCAGGGCACAAATTCTCAGAAATGGAGGTAACATTTATCTTTACTAACGGTCTTAAGACCCAAACTAGAATGATTTTAGATGCTTCCGCATGGGGTGCTATGAAGAACAAAATAGCTCCTAACATTCGAGAACTAATTCACAACATGTCCTTGAACGAGTACAAATCTCAGAGTGATCATAGGAATGTTGTTAAAAACAAGGGAATCCTACATCTTGATGCTCAAGATGCATTACTTGCAGGCCACAAACTTCTTAGCAATAAGTTAGAAGCTATAACTATGAAGTTGGAAGTTCAGGAGGCAGCCAAGCTATCAATAGATGGATTAAGTTGCAACTTTTGTGAGCAAGCTCATGAAAGTGGTGCATGTCTTCCAACTAATTTGGATTACCCGAGGAGCAAGTAAAATAAATGGGAACACTGCTAAAAAAAGGTCATTTTCGGACGGTTTCGGGACGGAATTTACGGACAATTCCCACAGAATTTGGACGGAAATATGTTTTCGGACGGAAATCAAACCGATAGGGCATTGTCCGAAAAAGCCGTGTCGCAAATCATAATTATGTCCCAAATTCCGTCTGAAAAATGTTTCATACAGATTTCGCATGATTTTCACATAAACTCTGAAGTTTAAGTTTGTGGGACATTGGAATAGATTTCGGACGCATTTCAGACCGAATTAAATATAATTTCCTAGAGATTTCGGACAGAATTAAATTTATTTTCCCACGGTTTTCGGACGAAATTACTTTTTATTTCTAACGATTTTCAGACGGTATTGCGTTTAATTTTCTACAACATTCAGCCAAATTTTCCGACGATTTTCGGACGAAATTAAGAAACCTTAAAATATTTACCACGCTTTTCGGGAGAGATTATAAGCTTTATTTTTTTTACAGAATTGCAACAAAATTAATTTATTTTAATGAGTTTGAGATAAATTAAAATTCATATTCAATAATACATACTAGATTCAAATAAAAATAAATAATAATTCAGGAGTAAAAAAATGATCATTGTCTAAAACAAAATTATACAAACTAGATTCATATATGTGCTCAATATTCTAGCTCAATATATCATAAAATAACATGACTAAATTGTTCACTAGTCAATACTCAAACGTAAATAAACAAAAATTTGAGTAATACTTTGTTCAAAAGATGAGGTACTCGAACACAAGACAAACGGATACACACTCAAGTGCACTAGCAGGAACAAGGGCGACAACAACTGCCTTCAAAATGTAAATAGCCAAAAGGTAAAGAGGTTTAGAAAGATAACTCCAACCAAAGGGAAATTCTAAGACAAAGCAAAATACAAGACAACAACAATCAAACACAAACCAGTAGCAACAACCACAAAACATCAGGACAACATAAATCTAGCTAGGCCAAACTCATCAATCAAATCCAAAATTATCAGCATTGTTTCCATTAGAGGCTTCACCAATATCATTTGGTTCATCTTGCATAGGTGTCACACAAGCAAAGTTTGGAGGCAATGACATATTCAACTTTTCAAATAAAGCTGCAAGCATGCTTTCGTTTGACTCAATTCTTTTTTGTTGCTGCTCAGTTTTTGTTTTTGCTCTTGGTTTATACGTTCTTGCTCTTTTGCCTTTTCTTTCCATTTTGAGAGCTCTTGTTCTGTTTTTTTTCCTTAAAGGCATTTGAGCATGAACCAATAGTATACTTCGAAGCATTTGTTCCTATAGAACCTAAACCGTATAATTTTCCTTTTTTATCTTTGGGAGCTACTTCCTTCCAAATAGTCAAGTCATCTGGCCTATTGTCAGAATAGCAAATACAAACATTTATTCACGGTGAGTCTGTGCATGTTCCACGAAATATAAAAGAATCTAGTGGAACTTTCACTACGCAACAAAGAAACCCTTATTCAAACACTTATAACTCTGGCTGGGCACAACATCCAAACTTCTCGTGGAGAGGAAACATCTCTCTTAATCCTCCTCAAACAACCAACCCACAGCCGCCCAAGAAAGTCTAGAAGAGATGCTAGCTTATTACATGCAAACAACACAAAATCAAATCGAAACACTCTATATGAATCATATAGAAGCACAATAAAACAAAGAAACTTCAATCAAAAACCTTGATACACAGATTGGGCTAATCAAAAACCTTGATACACAGATTGGGCTAATCAAAAACTTTGATACACAGATTGGGCTAATTTGTACATAACTTGCAAATAGGTCTAAAGTAGCATTGAAGGACAACCAGAAATTATAGAAGAAGGTCATCAGGTAATGCTTTGAAATCCTAACATGAACTTTTCTTCTATCAAATCTCAAGAGGAAGAATGGTGTGGACCATTCACGGTGCAATCCATCACTTACGGTAGGCATATTGTGATTTAGAATCCAGATGTTGGATTTATGGAAACTCAAAAATCCGAACTCCGAGTAATGGAAGAAACTGATAAGCAAAAAGAAGATACAATTACTCGGGGTAAATCAACCTATTTCAAGTCCACCAATTATGTTTTGATATTCATTTTGTTATTAGAATAATAGGGGTAGTTTAGAACACATGGTCATAGAGGCTGCAATGTCAAGTCTTGAACAATTGTCCTAAAAGCTTAATTTGTTCGATAAAGAGATCCGAGTGATTTTGATATTATTTCTGTAACAATGCACAAGCTCACTATACCTTGTGCTGAAATTTTACCTTATAATTTGATAAGAGGCTGTAAGGACTGACACCTAACTAGTGACCACTTGTTGCCTAATTTATGTGTTAGTTTGCCCTTCTCGTTGCAACAATGTTATGCCATCATTGTCTCCCTTTTAATTTCTTTGGCCGTAGCCGGAGGATTCTTGGCTCTTTTCTCTGCTTTGGGCACAGCAATATATATTGGAACATTTTTAGTAGCAATATTTGTTATTACCACAGTTATGTGAAATCTACATTTACCTTTCTATCTTCTGTCAAGTCCACAACAGCAATCGGATCATTTTTAATGAAAACATCGATAATACGATCGTTATTGTAATCTCTAAAAAGATAAATTGAAGCCTCATTTGTGTCGACATCTCAGGTTTTTTTATCAATCAAGAAATGAAGTTTGTAAGGAGCAACAACTAATCTAGTGATAATGAATATCATGAAACTAACCTGGTGAGCAAAAGGGAAGATCCTGTATGTCTCACTGTGGCACAAAAAAATGTCAAGGAAAACACAGTATTAACAAAGTAGCCATTTAGGAAGAAATTCTTGATAATGCTTTAGAATTTAATACATGCATCACACTATTTATTAGCCATTTAGATTTAACCAATCAAGTGATTGAACTCAAATGCTTAATGAGTTTAAATTAAAGATGAATTGTTCGGGATAACCCGAGGTCAAATTTTTACTCGAACAATTTTGGGTCAGACTTTACTTATCTCTTGTCGAACTCTAGATTACAAGGGGCCATTTCTTCGGAAATTGGAGGGTTCAAGCCAAAAAAATTATGCAATTTAATGCAAAGTTCATTAAATCAAAAGTCTTTCAGCAAAAGAAGAAATGAACACACTTCAATACTAGGAATAAAATGAAAAATGCCTACTATCAAATGACAAAGATAAAAGTCCAAATAAGATACACTAGAGCGATACTTTATAGTCAAGATAAGCTATGGATTACGAACAGAGACACAAAAAGTGACACGTGCACACTTAATAATTTGAGAAAATTAATATAATTCAATGTAAGCATATGTGTGAGTGTTGTGTCGTTGTTGAACATTAATTTGACGAAGCTATTAAAGGTTTGCATATGTATCAGTGTCATGGTATTCTGAGATCTCATTATTTTTTTTCATACCAACTGAGCTAAGCTCACGAGACTAAAAATGAATCCACGTTAAGTTTATCGATAAAAAAACCGGAATTAAATTGGATAGGTATGTTAGTTAGTTTCAAATAGAATCGTTGTTTCTTGGCACCAGGAAAAATTATATATAAAATTTTGTTTTGTTAATGTCAGGTATCTAATTAATTTATTTGGTAGACTAAAAATTTGGCCGCAATTATTTTGCTAAGAAAACACTAAATTTTCCTTATATAATAACTCTATTTTTTTACATAAGCTCATGTTGTAAATTAATAGTCGTTATTTACAACAAAAAAAAAAAACTGAAGAATTTCAAATACTTATGATTTTAAAGTATAATATATGAAATTATTTGCAAAATTAGCGTGGATTCATTTACAAAATTAATATACGCGATATAATATCCGCAATTATTTACAAAATTAATAGGATTAAAGTTGGCAATAATATATATGAGATTCCTTATGGAGTATCTTTTTCCTTCATTGTGTGTACTCACAATCCCTTTTTCCTTGGCACGGGTGAAAAAAATTATGATGCAATATCTTAGTCTTAATTTTAGAAATCTCATTAATTTGTTAATGGGATTACAACATGAATCCACATTAAATTTATTAAGAAAATACCAGTATTAGTTTATACGGTAACTATTTTCCTGCCTCAATGTGTTCCCTGATACTGTTATTTAATAGTTTTGGTATTACCGACATTGAATGCATTACTACAAAAGAAACTATACCAGTCCTTCCACTCGTACATAAATCCGAAAAGTGCTTTTTTTAATAAACTAAAAACTAATTTATATTTAATTTATTGAGAGAATACCGGATTTCCCTTATATGTTAAGTGTATTCTCTATATAAACCTATTGGTGTGCCATTGTCCGATGCACTGTTCTAGCTTTATAGCTTTTTTCTTTCAGTTATCAAATATGGCTAGCTTCTATGTTACCATATCCACCGTCTCCATCCACAACAACTTCCTAATCCTTGTGGTTAGGGTTGTCCGGCTTTGGTATGACGTTGATGTGATTAGATATAGCCACTCCCAGTCAATAGAAATAGTTTTAATGGACTCTTACGTAAGATTTTTAAAACTACAAGATGTCCAAACTACAAGATTTTTAATGGACATTTTGTAGTTTTAAAAATCTTACCATTAAAACCATTTCTATCGACTGAGAGTCGCTATCTCTAACTACATCAGCATCATACCAAAGTCGGACAACCCTAACCACGAGGATTAGGGAGTTGTCATGGATGGAGACGGTGGATAAGGTATCATAGAAGCTATCCATATTTGACAACTGAAAGAAGAAAAAAAAACTATAAAACTATAAAGCCAGAACAGTGCATCGGACAATGGCACACCAATAGGTTTATATAGAAAATAGACTTAACATATAAGGGAAATTCGGTATTTTCTCAATAAATGAACTGGTATAGTTTCTTTTATAGTAATGCATTCAATGGCAACAGTGTCAGAACACATGGAGGTAGGAGCTACCGTATAAATTAATACCGGTATTTTCTTAATAAATTTAATGTGGATTCATGTTGTAATCCATTAACAAATTAAAGAGATTTCTGAAATTAAGACTAAGATATTCCATCATAATTTTTTTCACCCATGTCAAGGAAAAAGGGATTGTGAGTACAAACAATGAAGGAAAAAGATACTCCATAAGGAAACTCATATATATTATTGTCAAATACTTTAATCCTATTAATTTTGTAAATAATTGCGGATATTATAATTGCGTATATTAATTTTGTAAATGAATCCACGTTAGTTTTGTAAATAATTTCATATATTATACTTTAAACTCATAAGTATTTGGAATTCTTCGGTTTTTTTTTGTAAATAACCACTATTAATTTACATCATGAGCTTATGTAAAAAATAGAGTTTTTATATAAGGAAATTTTGGTGTTTTCTTAACAAAATAATTGCGGTCTAATTTTTAGTCAACTAAATAAATTAATTGGAGACACCTGACATTAACAAAACAAAATTTTATATATAATTTTTTCCCATGCCAAGAAACAATAGTTCAATTTGAAACTAACTAAAACACTTATCCAATTTAATTCCGATTTTTTATCGATAAACTTGACGTGGATTCATTTTTAGTCTAATTAACAAATTAATGAGATCTCTGAATACCACGACACTAATACATATGCTTACATTGAATTATATTAACAAATTAATTCAATGAAGCTACTAAAGGTATGCATAACTAAATACCCCGGCTTTTTCTAAGCGGTGAAATGATAATGACACTATGAATTTGTTGAAGCGCTGAACTATAGTTTTTATTTAAATCAAAACAGTCGATAGAAATATAATCAAAGACAGACACATTCATCTCCTCTTCATCCACCTTGAAGAATTCTTGTATGGTAACCTCATCACGACACAATCCAATTTTTTTTCATATTAAAAGTTAAAATTTGAGGAGCATTGACATCAAAATATATTTTAAAAGGGTAAATGAAAAACTGAAAGCATTAAAAATCTAACTTGGGATTGTGAAAGGGTCCCACCTTGTTGGCATAAAACGGTACAAAATCACCTTCTTTGTAACGATGATCTGATGCATCAGATGTAACAGGCCGTGTTATGCATAAACAAAACAGCCTAAAATATCATGAAGGAAAGAGTTAGATAAATTAGTGCAAAAAGAATGTACATGTTTTACCAACCTTTGTAGTACAAACTTGATCTGCAAAAAGAATGTACATAACTATGAAAGGACACATATATATATGAATATATGAGAAAGACAACTATGACAGTAGCATACCATGGTGCTATAGTCTCAGCAGGAATCGCATAACTCGCTTCTGCAACCCTAAACCCTAATACGCACAAACTCTTTTGTTTTCTTTCTCTCACTCATTTGCGGCTGTAACACTCATCACTTTCTATTATATATAAGCTCAACCAAAATTAGCGCCGACAAGTGGATGGTGTAAGGACGAGCCCAACTGTTCTAACCAGTTGGTTGAGTTTGCTCAATAAACCTCTCAAATTACTTAATCAATCGGGTCGTAACTTATGATAAAAAAATTCAGAAATTATGAGTAATTTTGAGGGGTCTATTAAACAATCATCTATTCTTTTTTTTTTATCATTTTGATATCATTTAAAACTTACGTTATTGCTTAACCAGAGAAAAAAACTCATGTCATTGTAATTTTATTTATTTCACACTGTATTAATAATTTTTAATCTTAATAAATATGGAATCCTAATGTATTATGAAAACAAAGAGATTAATTTATACTTTTTTTTACACATTCATCAAATCAAATCATATCACATGCCAAGTATATATTTTTAGAGATATTCTAAGAACTAGCCTAAAATGTGGCGTCATTTAATAGTAATACACACGTGCTTCGCATAACACTGCAGTAATCATATAAAAAGTAATTAACCCTCTAGTCATTATTATAAGCAAAAATCAACATTTTAGATTCATTCGATTAATGATGTATATGGTCTTTATTATAGACCACATAAATCATTTAATAAATGAATATAAAATATTGAGTTTTGCTTATAATAGTGACCGGAGGGCATACATTGTTAATATAATCATGTTTAAAGATATTAATTGAAAATTATCAACATTAATATAATGTTTCTATTGAATATATTTTTCATATATTTAGAAAAATATGTTAAATATTTGAACCACGTATGTTGTGGATTTTATTTTCTTATGTACGCGAAAACAAATATATATATATATATACATATATATATATGAGAAAGTCAATAATTTTATTTTTTTTAAAACTCATGATTATTTTCAAAATATCAAAATGAATGTAATATTTCTATTGAACAATTTTTTATTTTATATGTAAAACATTGTTGAATGTTTGCATCGCATTCGTTGCAGATTTTATTCGTTTTATCTCCGTAAACAAATTTTTATGTAAATATATGAGAAAATTGATATAATAAAATTGTGGAAACTCATTAATATTGTCAAAATATAAACATTAATATAATGTTTCTATTGAATAACTTTTTATTTTAATTGTAATACAATGTTCAATGTTTGCACCGCACCCGTTGCAGATTTTATATGCTTATACATGCATAAATAAGTTTTGATGTACATATATGAGAAAATCGATATGATAAATTTTTGGAAACTCAACTATTTTCAAAATATCAACATCAATTTTTTGAGGTAAAAATATCAACATCAATGTAGTGTTTCTATTAAATAACTTTTTTAATATTTAAAACACTGTTAAATATTTGCGCCGCACTTGTTGATGATTTTTTTTTTGACAAAAACTCGTTGAGGATTTTTATTGCTTATATATGCATAAGATTTGGAAAACTCATGAGCATTTTTAAAATATCAACATCATTTTATTGTTTCTCCAAAATACCATTAAATATTTACACCACATTCATTGTGGAATTTATGTGCTTATATCTGCAAAATCAAATTTTATGTATAACGATATGAGAAAGATTTTTTTTTTGACAAAACGATATGATAAAGTTTATATGCATCAATTTTGAAAACTAATGATTATTTTAAAAATATTAATGTTAATGTAGTGTTTTTATTAAAAAAAATTTATATGCAAATTAGTAAGATTAAGAGATTAAAAGAGGGTATTTGATCGCTGGGACAAACCCTCGATGAACTTCGCTTAGTTTTCTCCATCATCCTTCCCTCTCCCTTGTTATCCTTCTTCAATTCTGTCACAGATTGTTGATAGTTGTCCTTTGTTATCTCCCTTCTAAGGGTTGTCTTGCACCTCCTGATGATATCTTTCCTAGTTTCCTTTTCTGCTACAGTTTCTCACATCCCATTTTTGTTATCCTTTCGTCCCCTTCCATTCCTTTTCAATCATGTTTCAATCCAAAGAAAAGGGTGCCCTCTCCAACACCTCAAACACTGGTTCACAGATGGAGTCTTCTCCTGGTAATCTCCCTTTTAAGATTTAGAAATGAGCCATCTCTACTCCTACTCCACTACTAGAAACTCTCGATTTTCCTGCGGAATTTTGTGCGGAAAATAATCCGCAGGAATACCTGAGGATTTTGCTGCGGCTTACATAACTCATGCGAAATTTCCTGCGAATTCGAACGCCGCTGATAAAGCCGCAGGTAACGTTTATTTAGCTGAGGATTTTCCTGCGAAATATTGACGAATATTATTTCAACGCTTCCTTAGGAAATTCCGCAGGTATTGTTGCGGATTTTACTGCGGTTTTTTATATGGCTTTTCCTGCGGATTTTTCTGCGGTTTGATTATTTTGTTTTTTTTCCTTATTTTTATTGAATTTTGAATTTCTTAATTTTAGATATCAAATGTGGACTCTATAATTTTAGATTTAAGTCCAGATCAACACATATTCAAATAAAATGTCAAATTGTTAATGTCGATTGTAATTAGTATCATTTTTGTTCATATTCAATGTTAAAATATTTTAACCCACTTGGGTTGGCTTAGTGGTATAGGTTTGGGATCTGGGAGTGTGTTCCTCCCCAAGGTCTCAGGTTCAACTCTCTGTATTGCCAATTTGAGGGGGTTAGTTTAACTTCTTAAAAAAAATGTTAAAATATTTTGATTCTTTTAAAGAAAATATGTTAAAATATTTTGATAAATAACATAACATTAGACCACAAATATTAACAAAAAGACTTAAAAATTGTATGTGAAATAGAATACCATCATATTTATTGTGTATGTGCAATGTAAATTTAATTAACACTACCAAAAAAAATTGAAATTTAAATAAAATAAGAGTTTTTATTGGTAAAATTTTTTAGAGTGTTTTTATAAAATTAAAATATTTTATAAAAAATAAAATTGAGTGTTTTTGTTATACTCTTATTGCCCTTCGTCGTTCTCAGAAACCGATCGCAACTCAGAAACTCTCACTCGTCCTTCTCTTCCTTCTCAATCTGCGATTCTCCTTCACGATTCTCCACTGTTGAAGTTGTTTTACGATTCTTGATTTTCTTCTATTGTTGGAGCCGTTTATCCGTTTGATTTGATGGCTCGATTGTGAAGGTAACAAACTCAATTTTCCCTTTTTGTGATAAATCTGAATTTATGGTTAATTTTCACATTTTTGTGATAGGTCTGAGTTTATAGATCCTCGAGGTGAAATTTTACCCTGAATTGAACCATTCTGGCGCCTCATCTTTCCATCAATTTCATTCTTAGATGCTAGATCGATTGAATTTTAGAGCAAAATTAGAAAATTGTAACAATTCCTGATCAATTTAAATCTTATTCTATCTTTCTCCATCATTAATTTCAGGTATAATTGTTACTGTTTGTTATATGTTTCTGATATATAGACCAAGTTGGTGAGAATTTATACAAAACATGGGTGTTTCGAGAATGGATGTAAAGTGTTTGATGAAATGCATGTGAGGAATTTGTTATTTGTTTCAGCAATTAATCTAGCTTACTTGTTCATGCTAATTATATTTTATGTTATAATGTTTTTTGAACAATCTATGTGGTTGATTTAGTCTATATTATAATGAAACTATGCATAGGTGAAGGCAAGGTATGGGAGCCATACTCTTAGGAAGCATCTCCCACAACACAACCTAATCTCTATATTCAGCTAGTTTTTACTTCAAAATTCTTTGCTGATCTCTTTCAAACAGCTCTTGGAATTCTAAGGTAATCACTACATATTGTTTTACTTTTCATTAATTTTGAAAGTGAAAAAAATTAAAAGTCTCGTATTAAATGATTGCGTTGCAGATTAGGATTTATTATTGGTTTTCTATTTAAGGCAATCCTTGTTGGGTTTATGGCTGGATCTGCTGTAATTGTCTCCCTTCAACAGCTTAAGAGCCTGCTTGGAATCACAGATTTCACTAAAGAGATGACCCTCATTCCTGTCATGTGTTCTGTTTTTCACAATACAGACGAGGCTTGCAATTTCATCCTATAACTATAGTCTTGAACTGTAGAATTTGTGCTTCAAACTCTGCTTGTTGTTTACTATAGGGTAACTCAAATTTATCTTTTCTTCGTAATCTTGTAATATATGTCTGCTAGTAATATTTCACAATTCACATGGTCATTGTTTGCAATGCCACTGATTTTACATTCATTTCTCAAAAACATTAGTCCCAAAGGGAAAATAGAAATAGTTTCTGATTAAAGTGAAACACGGGATTACTAACGACAACACTGAAATGAAATAACGAATAAAGATGTTAGTTTCTCTTCTCACCTAGTGAACAATAATAACTTAATTTTTGTATATGCATCTTTTATGAGATTTTCTATTTGTTTTGGTATTTATGTATATCTTAATGATGCTTTGTCTTTAGCCTTCTCTCTGAAATTCTACTTTCTGCTTATTTTCTTTATTACAACTAATGGACTGATTCTATATTTACTTTTCATTGATTTGTGTACTAAGGTTATCCAACTGTGTCAATGCTAAATCAACTAAATCAATATAGGTTATGATTACACAATTTTCTGTTGTTCTTGCATTATTAGCTTGCATAAGCAATGATGCTCATTACTGCTGCAATGGAATTAAACTTGATACTTAATCACTTAGCTTTAGATTGATATTACTTTCTACTTGACATCATGGTGAAATATCATTGAGA